>Ga0194063_10000271_pt1 | contig 39243 bp, 46 predicted proteins | sample SepL3720m_MetaG_FD_155459 | JGI IMG/M metagenome (GOLD analysis project Ga0194063, IMG submission 155459) | Anoxic zone freshwater microbial communities from boreal shield lake in IISD Experimental Lakes Area, Ontario, Canada - Sep2016-L373-20m | ecosystem: Environmental > Aquatic > Freshwater...
AGCTCAAGCCCCTCAGGGCGCAGAGCGAAGGATGGCGGAGAGGGAGGGATTCGAACCCTCGGTACCGGTTGTTACCAGTACGGCGGTTTAGCAAACCGCTGCTTTCGACCACTCAGCCACCTCTCCAAGTGACTCAAAATAAGGATTTTACGCCTAATTTTGAAAAAATTAAGTTGAAGTTTATGTCGTGTTTATGCCAAACTTCCCCAGTCGAAAGCAGGGAGAGCTCATGACCACCAATAACATGACAACCGCAACACATAATGCGCTCAAGATAAGACAAGAAACCGTGATAGTCAAGGGGCACGATTACAAACGGTGGGTCGTGGACCTCGGCGTCACCCAGGCCGGGAAACGGGAGCGCAAAACCTTCGCCAGTGAGGCCAAGGCACAAAAGTTCATCCGCCAGCACCGGAAGGATCAGGCCCGATGGGCGGGACGGCAGGTCGTGCTTGAACGCAAGATTGGCGAAGACGCAGACCGGCTATCCAACGACCATCTCCGGGATGCCATTGTAGCCTTGGAGATCCTGCACGGTGGCGCCACTCTTACTGAGGCCGCAAAATTCTTTGCCGAACACACGGTTCTCCCCGGCAACAAACGAACTGTGGCGGAACTTGCAACCGATTTTGTTCAGACTAAGATTGCAGCGGGACGCCGACCTGACAGCATTCGTGATATGCGGGCAAGGCTCGGCATGTTGACCCGTGATTTTCAGGATACCCCGGTCAATGAGATCACGGCACTCGATCTGGAACGATGGCTTGATGCACGCTCCGCCAAGGGAGTTCACCGCTTAAACTTCCGGCAGGTCTTTCAGAATTTCTTCAATTTCGGGATCAAGCGTGGGGTATGCCGAATCAATCCGGCCACCGCCATTGAGAAGCCCTCGATTGACGAGAAGATCCCCTCAATTCTCACAACGGCGGCCGCAGAAAAGCTGATGCTTACCGCCCACAACAAGTCACCCGAAATGGTCCCCTATTTTGCAATCGCCATATTTGCCGGGATACGCCCTACCGAACTCCGAAAGCTTGATTGGTCATGCGTTGATTTGAATGCGCGCCGAATCCGGGTGGTTCCGGAAACAGCTAAGAAGCGCCGTATGCGGTATGTCGACATTTCAGAGAATTTGGTGGCCTGGCTTTCGCCCCACAAGCAGGAAGAAGGCCTCATTTCCTCTTCGCGTAAGTACTTTGATTACGTCAAAAAGGAGGCCGGAATAGACTGGGAACCAGACATTCTTCGTCACTCCTTCGGCAGTTACCATCTAGCCAGGCATGACAATGCCGCATTAACCTCCCTACAGATGGGGCATATGCGGACTGATGTGCTTTTTAACCACTATCGCGATCTGGTGACACGTCAGGATGCGGATAAGTTTTGGGGTATTCTTCCTCCAAAACAACAGTAATGACTCGCTCCCGAATTTTGATCACTGACCCAGCGGTTCGTCGTCGAGGGAGATCCTGTGGTCTTTCATGAGCTTGTCAAGATCATCGCACTTAAACACGATCAGGCGGCGCCCAAGTTGATGAAACGGCAGATCGCCATCGTGCTTCATCTGATCAATCTGTCTGACGCTACAACCAAGATACTTTGCGGCCTCATGGCGCCTGAGGTATGGCTTGGCCCCTGCCTTGGTTAAAAGCCGCTGGGAAAGCTCTGACGATTGAGGGGCGCGCACCGGCGGCATAATCCCAACACCGTGCTTTAATATGCGCATGGCCAGGGTACGCTGCTCACTGGAAATGCTTAAATCCATTTCCAGCGCGGTTATGACCATCTTCTCCGTGACAGCATTCATAAAGATCTCGTCTCAAAGCCGGTTGTTGTAGAACAATCCGAAATATCTGAATGCGCTAAGGTTGGGCTCTTTTCGCGCAGGTTATTCGCTTTTTTGTGAGAAGGGTTCGTGCCGTTCTAAATGGAGCCGCAGCGTTTCGAAATGATTCCATTATGATGCGAAGCAAAGGATAGCGAGAGCGGCGCTTCCTGATCACGTGACAATGAGCTCGTGCAACAGGAACGAAGCCCAGGATGATAGGTGCAATGTGTTTCCCGTGCTGAGGCAAATCCAAAGTAAATGCTAATGTCCAAAATATAAGGACAATGGTGTAATGATCAATTGCAGGATGTGTTTCCGATAACATATACAGCCACAGTTGAATCATTATGACCAATAAGAGAGCGCCCAAAAAGGCCAGCACGATCTTTGCACCGACAAGAAGCATCATAATAAGCATATGTCACCGCCTTTCCCTCTCCCGCTTTTCCATGCCCACCATGGCTGTGGCGGAGCTCTCAGCAGTTGAGGCGTTTGATTTGTTGGAAGGAGAAAGATATTCCTGACCTCGCCTTTCGGCATCCCTGCAACATCCACAGATATTCAACCTGCCAACGAAATATAGAGTGTCCACTATTTGCCGACACCGGTCACAGCGCCATTGATCATGAGTTCTGGATAGAGATTTCATATGATGCCCAATAACCGCTTTACGGTTTGTTTTAAGGTCTCCCAGCTTTGGCACGACAGGTTCTTCATGCTAATCGGACCCGGGGTCGTTCTCGTCAGGTAAACGTAGGAAGGGCCAACAAGTCCCAGGGGAGAAACATCAAGCAGTCCAGCGATACCTCTTGCCAGAAATGCGATTACAGCTATCACCAGGCAGAGGATCCAGGCTACATCTGTCCGCGATATCGTTGCATGACACCGAGACAAAATCGGCGTCATCACATAGTCGCAGCCAACGCAGATGGCTGACAGCACCAAGAAATTCAAAAGCATTGTGATAATCATGATCATCTCCTAATTGAATAATTCTGCGACGTTGTGAAAAAACCGCGTAAACATATCGATAAGTGGAACAAAACTCATAGCCACTTGGTGGATCGCATGCGCGCATCCGCTGAGGATAGGCAAGAAACCGATAATGATGACCAAAACGACAACGAACTTCGGAATTCCTGCGACTTTAATCAGATCCAGTTTGTCGGAGATGAAATCTTTAACCTCCACACATGCGGATGGTACTGAAACAATAAACCCGAACAGATTCTTCAAAGCCAACCACAAATGCACGAATACATCGCCGAGCTTTCTGCCAGCATTGGGGATATTACCACTGCTTGCATGGCATGGGCGTTTTGGAAGGAATGGCGTATTCGGCCTGCCGGACCATTTGGCGGCAGAGGGAACTGCAGTATTCGTTGCAGCAGTCGGCGTTGTGGATTTCCCGATATTATTGAGACATATCTTTTGTGCTTCCTTTACGAGGACCAAAGTGTCCCACGCTGTTTTCCGTTCTCCGGCATTGAAAATACTGTTAGCCTTAGCCTGCTGAGTGCGGAACACGCGGCAGAACTGGGCATCAACTGTTGCCTTATCCAAACCACCGGTTTTCGGGAGGCCAAGGAGATCCCTGGCCTCCCGTTCGCTCATTATGGCGCCCTTGTTACTCATATCTACTTCACCTGCTGGAGATCATTTGCAATGGTCTTGAAATGCTGGAGAAGTTCCGCCCGATTCTTGATGAACCGATAACGGCTTACGCCATTAACCACTGACGCGACTTTTTTGAGATCTGTTTCGGCTACATGCTGCGGTTCCCCGGCTATCCCAATAATATCAATACATACTCCTGCCCCTCGCAGACGCTGGCCGGTCCGGATAAAATCTCCACCATGACCGTCGGTCAGGAGCAGAATACGTTTCCTGTACCCCGCAGGACCCCCATTCAATTGGGCCTCTGCCTCAAGCAAGCCCGAATTGATGTCTGTGCCGCCACCAATCTCGTCCTCACTCTTCAGGTAGTTCAGTGCCTTAATCGCTTCATCCGGGGGGAGATCTTTGCATATAAGATCCGCCTCATTTTCAAACATGACAATGCTGATAAGATCCGGAAGATTCGCAGCCAGCTTAACCTTCACGAATTCGAGTCCAGCATCAAACGCAGCCTGAAGCCTGCTAGGGGGATAGTCGTCTGCCGACATCGACGCCGAACGGTCAAAAAGAAGGATGCAATGCTCAGGTCCTGAGGCAAAGGGTTCCTGAACCTCGATTGCCTCTGGCCTCCCGTCCAGCCTCTGCAAAAGCGTACTAACCAGTTGAATATTCATTATTGTATTCTCCTATTAATGGTGAAAACCTACTGAATCTTCGCCTGCCTGATGGCCTTCTCGCCCTCCTGGACGTCCTGTTCCTTCATTCCCATGATGTTTGAGAGTTGCGCCTTCGCTGATTTGCCAGAAACCGTATCTTTCACGAACACATCACAGAGGCCGCCAGCCGTCACCCCGTATTCAACCTCGATACGAGGACCGGGCGGATCCTTGACGGGCAACCCTGAGAGGGCCACGTCGTCGATATGCCGACATTCGGATAAGGGCATTCCAGGCTCACCTTGGTAGATAGAGACCATTACCGCCGTCTGCCCATGCTGCTTCATCGCAAAGGTCGCAACATTTTTTGCAGGCAAAACCGCGTTGCGATGGATGATGGCCGCAAACTCCTCATGTGTACCGGTGATATCAAAAGCCTTGCACCCCAAGCTATGAGCGGCACAGTTCAGAATCTTACCGCCGGGTAACGTCCGCAATCGTTCGCCCTTATCCGATAAGAGCGTCTCTCCGGACTCCTGCAACATTTTCGCCTGGGTCAGCGCCGCGCCGCGCGCAACGATCAAATCGGGATCGGCGTCCTTTTTGGGTGCCTTCCCCATAAGTTCCGTCAGTCGAGCTGCGACCATTGGCATGCGAGTTGCCCCACCAACCAGAATCGTGTCAGTAATATCCTTGGGTGTCAGCGAGGCCTTCTTCAACGTTTCATCAGTTATGGCGATTACTTGATCCATCAGCGGCTTGGTGTCCCGCTCAAACTCCTCGCGGGTGTAGGTGAATGACACCCGTTTGCCGTCAACAAACATATTGAACTGGGCTTCACTTCTCACAGACAAGGTGTGCTTAAGGCTTTCAGCCCGTCCCTTGATGTCCTGTCGAATGGCCGGATCCTCTAGCATGGTCTTATCAACGCCTGCGGCCTCCATTTCTTTCGTCGCCCGGGCAATCACAACCAAATCAAAATCAATGCCCCCCAGTTCCGCTCGGCCACCCGTTGCGAGTGCCTTTACGTTGCCTTGGGCATCAACCATGACAGCTGTGACGTCGAAGGTGCCACCACCGAGATCCGTGACGACATACTTGCCAGGGGCTTTGGACAACCCATAGGCATAGGCGGCCGCCGTTGGTTCGTCCATAACAGCAACATGTTTGAAGCCTGCCATTTTGCCGGCATTGATAATGAATTCCCGCTGTGCCTGATCAAAACATGCAGGGACAGTAATCAACACACTATCAATCTCACTACCAACCTGGGCCTCGGAATCCTTCTTTACTTTGGCAATTACAAGCCCCGCGACTCCCTCGTTGGTCCAACTTGTTCCATCACCAGTTACATGCCTGATAGCCGGCCTCCCATCCGGGTCCGTTTTGCCCGCCTGGCGCTTAACTTCGCAAACGACATCCTCGGGATAGGCTGCCCTCATGTTCTTCGCCTCCTGCCCAATGATGATCTCATTGTTGGGGCCAAAGAACACCACAGTCGGCAACAGAGTGTTGCCATCAGAGAACTTAATGGTTACGGCTTCGCATGCCGCGCCCAAGGTGCTTGCGCACGTATTACTCGTCCCGAAATCGATTCCCAAAGGCTTTTTCATTGTATGATCCTCACTAATGTTTTTTTCATAAACTTCCCGGGTCCCTCGACCCGAATAGTTCCAACTAACGTCACAATCCACGCCTCCCTTGACTATTTCTTTTCACCTCCTTGTTTCACGATTGCCATCACCACTTCCTCAGGCCTCACAACCTGACCGTTGAAGTAGAATCCCGGATTCAAATGAGTTAAAATCGTGCCGTCCTGTATCGAATGAACAATCTGAGTGCGGACAACGCGCTGTTTGCGAGGGTCCAAGCGATCAGTGGTATCGCGAATCATCTCGACACCATGCCGGTTAAGCAGCGCCATGATTTCGCCATCCAGCGTCGCTAGAACATTGGGAACCCAGTCATCAACATTGGCCGGGCGTTGTTTCGCCCAATCCTGGGTGGCGTTCCAAACGGTGTCGAAGAGCTGAATAATGCCGCTAACGAAAGGCTTCGTAATGGCAATGGTGAGTTGATTCTCTTCCGCCTGACGCAGCCGGGTGCTCAGATCTTTTATGACAGCCTCCTGGCCTTCCAGAAGGCGGCGACCGTCAACCACCGCAGTCATTGCCGTTTCGATCCCTAGGAGTTGGTGGCCTTGCGTTTTGACGCCCTCTCGAATCGTAGCGATATCATCTCGCAGTCCAGCGTCACCCCCCGCAGTCTGTGTGACAGCAGGTTCTGCCGTTGATGACTCAACTGGGGACGGAAGCGGAACTGGAGGTTCAATCGCCGAAACTGACACCGCAGGTACTTCGCTGATCACTGGATCGGCCAATACAGTTTCACTGGACGAAAAAGCCAGCGATTCGACGTCCACGGTCTCACGGGGAGAAACAGCTTCACGATAAATCTTGCCCACCGAAGGCATGTATTTTACGCGCCCAACCACCGGTAGCGGAATTCCAAACAGGTAATAGAAATACTGGATTAACCCGTATACATACTTTTGCAGCATTGTTTTCATTGTCTGTCTAACCGTTCCTTTCCATAACGTTGTGAACAAAACTCTCGGTAAACCCCTCAATTGACACCACAACCACCTTCCTTCTGAGAATTTCCGGCAGGCAACCTACTATCCTTCGGATTTTCTCAGCTACCGCCTCAGACTCCGTTGCGAACACGATTCCGCAGGCGCCATTCCGCTCGTTACGAAACGCGTTTCGCTTAATCCAATAGGCGTTGGCTCTTCTCTCGCTTTCGAGCGCCCACACGCCACGGCGACCCGGTAAAAACGCGGTGATGTCCGTATGCTTTTCCTCACGCCGAAGAACCCACCCCAGTGGCGTCAGGACATTCTCGATCCGCGCATTCATGCCCGCGTGTTTTCCGCTTTCGTTACTTTTAGTCATGTGCACTCAAAGCCTCCAAACTCGCGAAGCCTTTCCGGGTAACGAGCAAACGTTCGGACGGACGCCCGGATGTTTTCTGCTTAGTAGAAGCAACAAGACCAGCGTCAATCAGGTCTTTCTTGATCCTCGCGGTCTTGTACATACCCCACTTCAAATGCTTGCCGTGCTGGGTGCTTGAGAAAGTCGGGTTGGTGAGAACTTCAGTCATGAACTCAGCCCAGTCTGCCAATAGCGTAGTGGGGACGATTTGTTCGGGTTCAACTGCGGCCGTATGAACGGGAGCGACAGGGCGTGTAAATGTGGCAATCACCTCTGCCGTTTGATCATCAACCTGACAGCCCTCCTGGGGGTCCGTGTCATAGACGGAGTTATCCTCGACCCACTTCAATTCGTCTGCCATTGAGTGCGCAATATCCTCGTCTGCGGGGAAAGGCCCAAGATCGAGGAACTCCACCTTGATCTGGACGGTCGGGCAATTTGGGGACTTAATAATGGCATGACCGTCTGGAAGATTCTGTATCACAGGAATATAGTCATCGGTCAATCCGAGGTGCTGCACGGCAAGGCGCGCTTCCGATGGATCAGCAAGGCGAAGGATCAACAGAACGCGTGAATTGGCGAGTACGCTCTCAGACAATTGACTTAAGTACTGAGCCAAAATGATGCGCCCAAAATTAAACGAACGCCCTTGGTTCAGAAACATTTCTTGAAACCTTATTTTTCCTGAACCGGAGACGGTGTTAAAGGACTTGGAGAAGGTTTCAATGCTCTCGTCATAACATACGAGAACGTCCATTTCCTTGGCTACACCATGACGCAACCTGCTTTGCATCAACTGATATAGAAATGCTGTCTCGATGGCTTGCCTGATTTGGACGGATAAGGGCTGATGACAACCAGAGTGATTCCCTACCACTTTTTACAGGATAATGTCTTACTTTATGAAGCAGATCACGGAATGTCGGATAGTGTGCTGGCGCACCTCGATAGACGCCGAATTCCTCATAGAGTTCAGAGAGACAGACTGTCAAAACATAATTAACTCCCTCACCAAGAAAAAATGACTGCGCAAGTACGGCGACGATGAGTTTGATGTACGTTTGTGGATCAACCCCCTCGATGGGAATCAGCGGATTGAACGAGATCGGCGCAACGGAATCCCGACCGACAGTAAAGACCAATAGATCCTGAAATTCCGGGAGAGCACGAAGCTCGCGCCATGTTCGCTTGAAATCACATACCCATAGCGGAATCCCCTGCTTGTGAATACCAATGGCAAGAAGATGGGCATTGTTGGTCTTTCCGCTGCCTGTCTGGCCGAAGTAGCCGACATGGCCCATGAGTTCAGCATACCGTATTTTGAATGTGTGCATGTCATTCTTGTTATAGAACACTGAGCCAACGGGGATATCACCGGCGCTGTCACTTGCTGTTGGCGGCAGGAAGACAGGTGTCGTGTCCTGGACATCCATATTGAGGCGCGTGTTGGTCAAAAGCCGGACCTGCTCCTCCAGTTCAGTACGCCCTTCCTCATCCATCACTGCAAACGCCTTCCAGAGCTGGCTAGCCCGTTCAAGTCCGATTACAGATTCAAGCGCCCTGCATTTTGTCTGGAACGCCTGTGTGTCCTTGTCTTTCGTTGTGGTCATCATGAAGCTCAACTGGAGCAAACAGGCTGGATCGCAAATATGTGCCTTCAAACTTCCTGGCGGCGCTAATCAATAACTGCGCCCTCATCTCGGCAGTATCTTTCCAGAGTCGTTCATCGGTTTCCTGAAGTTCCCGTTCAAGATCGAACTTTGTTTTCTCAAGACCTTGCTTTCGTTTATCGCTATCCGGTGTCCGGAGTAGTGAGGAGCTGTAGATATCCCCTGAAACATCAGTAATACGGCCAAGGATCGAAGATCGGTGCCGGTCACGTATTGCCGCACGCTCCGCCAGTAATTGGCGTAAAACATCAAGGGATAGATAATCGAACTTCAGCTGCTGGCCGGTCAACTTCTCGACCAGATTGTCAGACTGTCCTGACGCATCCACGTCACCGGCTTTCCCAGAATCTGCCTCACCAGGCTTGTCCATGTACCCGTATCGGCAGCTTGGTCCACAAGGGGTAAAGCGAACGGCATAGCTGGGACTGAATGGGCGATATTCCTTAACCCGCCAGCCTTGATCCGTTGTAAATGAGTATGCTGCCATGTTGTTATTCTTGAGTGATACAAGAATGAGGATTGTGGGGTTTATAAATGTTTCGGTCGGCAATTCTGATGACCGAAAGGTTTATATAGTAGTAGTTCCTACTACCTGTATGACAAATAAATACAAGGAGGTTAATCAAATGAAAGACACAACAAAACATAGATATGCCCTTGCCGTGGCAATCCTGTTACTGAGCTTTTCGGTTTTGGGATTCTATGGCGGATTGTCAAAAGCGATTGGTGAAGCGTCGCACCTTACAGGCCTTGACCTGTTTGGCTTGGCAACAGGCGTGCTCTTTGCGCTGACACTCGCTCTTGGTGCTGCATGGATCATCCCTCGCATCATCCAGCGAATATATGAAGCGGGCACAGCAGTTAGCGCAGATCAACAGACATGGCAATAAACCTGAAGCACAGACACGCGCCGGCAATGATTATTGCCGGCGTGGTCCTAGCAAGCATGATCATGTGCAGTCAAGGCAACGTCCACCGCTGGGTTGCTGACATCATTATGGTGTTGGATTCGATAGCGCTGGTGGTTATTGCCCTTTGGTGTGGCTTCACAGAAGTGATGAGGCACTATGGGTAAAGGACATGCACAAGGTTAATAAAGGAGTAGCTCCTGCTACTATCAAGATGGACAAAGAAAGTAACATTCTGGCTTTTCTTGAGGTAGCAGGACGTGCTTCTACAGCGCGTATCGCCGCATTCATCAAGGCGAATCAGTGGGCAGCCGAACGGCACCTGGATCAATTGATGGGTAAAGGACGCGTACGGCAGATTAAAGAAACGCGTGCGACATACTGGGAACTTCTATAAAAACGCGCCTACCAGAATAATTGTTGTCGGGAAAAGATCATAACTTCTTTCAGAAGGCGTTTGCTCACAGGATCAAGAGTCAGCTTCTCCGTGGCGATCATCTCCTGGATCATATGAGCATGTCCGGCGAGAACTGATGTTTCAAAAGCAAGTTGTTCGCGGGCTTGCAAAAACCCGAAGAATGAGATTTCACTGGAAGGGTGAAGCTCCGACTCTTTCAGTGAAAGGAACTCTCGTTTCGCCTGAATTTTCCCAAACAGGACGTTCAACTCTGTAATTAGCAATTGGACTTCGTCATCTTGTATTGTCATTTGATATTGTTCCGCCGGGTCTGTCAGCAAACGCTGCAACCGGCAAAGGATGGACACACGCGTTGTGTGCTATTCTTTACCTCAACCAGATATCGCCTCCCGCAATTGCTACACTTACGATCCTTTGCTTTTCCACAGGCACGATACGTAAATCCCTTAGAAATACTTCGGGTTGATTTGCAGTTTGGACATTTCGATGGTCTTCCTTTTCCCATTAGTTTCACCTCGGGAATATGAAGATGCCCGGCTTTATAAAGGTTTCTATGCCGTATCGCTGCCGTAGTGTCACCGGCGGGTGAAACTATGAGGTTGCAATCTCAGTTCAGTCTCCGTCTCCCCAAAAGCTGTCGTCATTCAGGCCTTCCAGGCGACTGTCGGGATGTCTTGAGACGGCGTCGTAGATGCTATCGGCCTTGATCAGCAGATCGCTGACCGTATCATCCATGTTTCTTACGGCGACGCCCATCTCTTTCATGTCCCGGGCAATGCCTTCAAGCATTCGGTACAACTTCGAGTTGTCGGTGTATTTTGTGTTTGTTGTCATTCTGGGATGACAACGGCAAAGGGGTTTATAAAGCTTGCGGTTCCGCTTGAGTGAGTGATTTGCCGTCGATGTTATTGGGCACATCAAGGGTTTACCCCGGCCCGCGCGTCCTGCGCACGGTCGGGAGCTGTTCAATCGGCATCCAGGGTGCCGGATCAAACAGCAGGGTGCAGGGGCGACTCCGGTCATCGCCATTGCATAAGACTTCCGTCGCCAGAATGAAAACATCTCGCCAATGGCCGTCAACAGAAACAAAGAGTCGATTGGGCCTTCTCCAGCCAAATGCTGAATGCCGCGCGATGAGACTGTTGGCTGAGGCATACGACCTTATTCCCTTGCCCCAATGAAGCGTTTCGCATCTGGCGAGTCTTCACAGACTCCCTTACGCAAATCTTCCCCCTTCTTATCAATCAATTATTTCGGGCACGCTCGTTCTTCACAGACACGCACATGTACTTGTAGAATAGATCGGCCTTTCTAGCATCCGCTGTGTCCAGACGTTCGAGATCTTCTTCCGAGCACACCGGGCGCCGATATAGATGCTGATATGCCTGTAATGCGGCTATGAGAACTTTGCCATCTGCGTCCGTGTTCAGTTTCGCCACTTTGGACTTCATCAGCTCATGGAAGAGTCGGGTCAATTCAGTCAACTCTGCACCTTCCAAGATCGTAGTAATACCGTTATAAGAATGCACAACTCGCGGCTCTGGTGTAAGTGTTGCGTCCATGTTATCCATCTCCTTTCTTTTTCCGAATATAGTACACCTTTGGCTTGGTAATCAAGATGTCTGACTCATCAGATAATCAAAGGCCTTTTGGAGTGCCAGAATGGCTTTAGGCAATTCCCGCAGACTGATGGCTGGCGTGCCACACCAGCGGCCATGCTTGTTTTTGTAACGCACCTCTAACACCACTTTGGGGATTTCGACTTCCTTCCCGTCTTTGAGCCGGATCGTATTACGAAAGATACTGGCTCTACATGAGCCCACCATAAGTATCTCCGGTTTGCTCTTTCGCGGTGGTACGGGACTGTCAGGATTATAGGTGAATGAGATGAGTGAAGTTGACCGGAACACACTCCGCATAGCCGGCCGCATACCTATAACGCATCCGAACTTTATAAATGTTGTCCCGCGAAAATAATGACAGCGCTCACACGCTCCCTTCCTTGATCGATACGTACTACCCATCAAATAGATACCTTAATTGGTACAGGTGATTCCAGGGTGTGCCGCAAAGTATTTAAACTCAAAACACCTTCTCCTATTGAACCCATAGTTCATGAGCGGAGCAATCCGTTCGCAGTAAAATCGCAGGCTAGTGTTTGCGTAATGCGACTGAATCAGGCCGGATTCCGGGCATTTATATTTCTGAAACGGCAACAGCCAATCGAGCATGAGCTCTGGCCATTGGCTGGCAAAATTACGAGAAAGGAGGTCATTCCATGACATTCCGCTGATGCGGAAGAAGGTGTTTGAGCAGTATTTGGCTGAAAATGAAGTTAATCAACGACATGAAAGGTTATGACAATGAATAGGTTTATTGGAGCAGGAACATTGCCGCGGAGCGGCACATTGAATGGTAACGAGAAGAAAGTCCTGAGGTTTACATTGGCCACTAAGCTGGGTGATGGCGGGAAGGACAAGAAACCGCGCAAGGCATTTGTGCCCTGCGTGGTGTTCAAGCCCGCAGAAGCTACAGTGACCTTGTTGACCGGTGATCCTTCTGGGGTGCTGATCGGGCTGGAAGGCCGGGTCAATACCTCCAAGTTCGAAACCAAGGATGGACAGACCAGGTACAGCACGGAGGTGATTGTGGATGAGCGAAGCCTCCAGTTGCTGGACCTGCAAGCTGAAGTTACACCAGCAGGTGAGGGGAAAGGATCGGACTGGTAATGAAGAAACCAGAATACCGGGCAATCTCGTTTATGTGCGAGTTGCCCATGGCAAGGGATGGAACCACCATGATCCGGAGCCCTGAGGACACCTGGGTCGAGTGCCGGGAACTACGTGATCTGGGCCAGGAGACCTTTGTGGTTCTGGCTTTGAACACAAGGAACCGGTTGTTGGACAAACGGATGATCGGCATGGGCGTGGTGGATTCCTGCCTTGTTCATGCGCGGGAGGTATTCCGGCGGGCGATCAGCGAGAGCGCCTCAGCCGTCATACTGGTCCATAATCATCCGTCCGGCGACCCATCCCCCAGTGCGGAGGACGTCAAGTTAACTAAGCAAATGATTCAAGGCGGGCAGATACTCGGCATCAAAGTGCTGGACCATGTCATCGTCGGGCGAAAGCACGGCACAGACATGGCACCCACCAGCCGGGAATTCCTGTCCATGCGTGAATCTGGCCTGTGCGAGTTCGACTGAACCGCCCGCCATACGCAACCGTGCAATGCGGTTGATTGAGTAAAAGAAACCCATCCCAAACCTTTCATGGCGGAGCTCTGCCCTGATGGTGGAGTTCAGTCGTGAAGGGATGGATGGATAAATCGGTAACGGGGTGGTTCCCGAGCAAGGGGACGCCCCATTTTCATTGGAAGGAGGAAGTTATGGAAAGTCGGTATGGCTTTCTGCATTTGGAACCCAGGGAGATAGTGGATTCGGGATGGATACATGCTTTTGGCGTGTATTACCCGCGTCATCAAGCGACGGAACACCAGCATTCGGATTGGAGCCGGGCGGTCATCCTAGCAAAGCGTCGGGCATCCGAGATTATTGACCGATTTGGGGTCATCATCGCCGGACGACTGGAACGCTGGATTGGGAACGATGTGTCGCATGTCATCACGCATGTGCCTGCTGAGCCTGAACCGGTGCAATACCTGTTCGATGCTTATGGGCGCGGTGCTCCGGAACTGCTGGCAGAAAGTATCTACCGGCATCTGGGCAACCGGCACAACGTTCACCTGGAAACACTGATCATGCAATTGCGCCCCAAGGGCAAGAAGCAGCATCAGTGCGCGGGTATGGCGGCACGAAAGGCCAATGTGAGGGGCCTTTACGCCGTATCTGACAGACTGGCGGTGGAAGGGTGTCATGTCATCCTAGTCGATGACGTGCTCACCTCTGGAGCAACAATGCGCGAGTGCGCCTCGATCCTGCGCGATGCGGGAGCGAAGACTGTGATGGGAGTTGCCTTGGCCCGAACCGTGAGGCTTCAGGATGGCGACCCCGTGATGGAAGAAAACGAACAGTACGAAGACACAATGCCGGCTTCCGCTCTTATGGCAGACAGGCTGGCGGGATAAGAAACTATACAAATCAGGAGAATAACAATGCAGGAGAATAATCATTTATTGGACGTGCTCACTCGCAAGGGTGTGCTTTTGAATGTATCGGTACGTTACTGGCGGGCAACCAAGAAACTGACCGCCGAGGATCTGGGATTGGATCCGGAGAGTGTGGAGAAACGGCTTTTCAGTCTGGGGCATAAGAACCTGATCCCTCGGGGATCATTGCAGTCTTTTGCCCTCATTGAGAGCCGCAGCCATGCTTTGGTGGATGCGTGTACGTTTCCGTTCCTGAACGGGCTCGGGCATTTCCTGCCCAATACCCGCCTGGAGGAAACCATGGGCAAGCTGGCAAAACTGGAACAGGAATTCATGGCTGAGAAGGATGTATTCCTGGGCCGGTACAGTGAGATGCGCGCACTGGGGCTCGCTGAGTGGCGGGAAGCCGCTACGCGACTTGTCGGTGACCCGGAAAGGTTGGTCGAGAAAATTGAGGAATCTTTCCCTACGCCGGAACGGATGGAGAGGTCTTTTGGGTTCACGACCCAGCTTTTCCAAATCAGTGTACCGGATGGATTCTCCATGGATCAGATCAGCCTTGATGAGCAGCAGGACATTATACGCGCGAGGGAGCAGGCGGTCCAAGAAGCGGCCCAACGCATCCATAGGGGTGTGGAAAGCTTTGTCTCGGATTGCGTGGCATCCCTGCGGGAGCAGACTGCCACATTGTGTGAGGAAATGTTGGATAGCATGAAATCCGGGAAAACCGGGGTTCATCAGAAAACGCTCAACCGGTTGGTAAAATTCATCGATGAGTTCAAGTCTTTGAACTTTGTCGGTGATGTTGAGCTTGAGGCACAGTTGAACCGGGTGAGACAGGAATTCCTGACCCGGCCAGCTGAACAATACCGGGACAGTGCGTTCTACAGGGGCAAACTCCAGTCGGGGTTGCAGTCCCTGGCGGATACCGCGCGCGAGATGACCCGGCAGGATAATCGTCAACTGGTGGAACAGTTTGGCCAGTTGGGCCGAAGAAAACTTCATATTGATGCAGAACCCCTGGCTGAACCCGGTTTCGGGGAACGTCAGGATGACGCGCTCATGATGAAGGCCGGTTGATTCAATAAAATAGCAAACAAAACCAGAGCCCACTACCCAGACCAGGGAGTGGGCTTTTTCATTAGAGAAGGAGAAGCAAAATGAGTCATTTCACAACGATAACGACACAGATCAAGGACATCGACGCCTTGGAGAAAGCCTGCGAGGAACTGAGGCTTTCACTCAGGCAGGGAATCGAGGCACGGGGTTATGGTGCCAATCGCCATTCCGGTGAGCATGTGATTGTACTGAAGGGGCCGTATGACATCGCAGTCAACCGGCAACCTGATGGCAGTTACGGGCTTACAACCGATTGGTGGGACGGACATGTGGAAAAGGAGGTCGGAGCAAACTACGGGAAACTGCTCCAGCTTTACGGTGTCTGGAAAACGGCACTGGAAGCCACCCGCAAGGGCTACATGGTGACACGCCAGCCGCTGAAGAACGGCAGCATCAAAGTGTTTCTCTCAGGAGGGCCACGCCAATGACGCAGAAAACCATTGAAGTAGTGGTTGCGCCGGATGGCTCCATTCGCATTGAGGCCATGGGTTTCCAAGGCTCCGATTGCGAGAGGGCAACAGCCTTTCTTGAGAAAGCATTGGGTGTTACGGGCCGAAAAACCAAGAAGGCGGACTACTTTATCCGCAACACGCAGCGCCAGGAACAGAAGGTGGGACAATGAATGCGGTGGCTTCACTCATCTTCACACCCAAAGGCATGGTCCGGGGCACCTATAGCGAGGTCATTGACCTTGCATGCCTGGGCCGGCTCAAGATCAGCCGGGCAACCCGGATCGAGTTCGACAACACCAAGCAGACATGGCGGGTCAAGGACATGAGAGGTCACCCTCTCTTCACTGCGCCCGCCCGCCAGGAATGCCTGGACTGGGAACGTCGGTACCTGGAGCGAAAGGAGGACATGAAGCATGCATGACATCAGAGCATTGATGCCGTCGCATAAGGCGGGAAAGGAGGGCAAAGAATGGGCGGCGCAATAACAAGAGCAGCATTCGAGGATCTTGCCCGTGGTTTTGAGAGCAATCACGTATTCGGTCATATGCACTCATATGACCTGTACCGAGGGTGGCTGGAAGCCGTTTGGGCGTTCTTGGATGCCGTGCGTGATCCCGATGGGTTTAAGCAGTGCCTGGATAGATACAGTCGGGCCGAAGGGGAGGAAATTGGCCGGTTACTTGGAAGATACGTTGATGCCGTTGAAGCTGATCCTTTCAGGGACATCCTGGGGGAACTCTTCATGCGGCTAGACGTAAACTCTGTGCGTTCCGGCCAGTTCTTCACTCCAGAGCCAATTGCCGAAATGATGGCGCGTATGCAGTTCGACGACGAGTCGTTCAAGCGACTGGTTGAGGAAAAGGGGGTCGTGACAGTTTGTGATCCGGCGGTCGGGTCAGGCGTCATGCTCTTATCCTTTGCCAAAGTCGTTCATCAGGCATTGGGGCGCTGGGGAACCGGAAAGCTCAGACTCTACGGAACCGATATTGATATCCGGTGCGTGAACATGTGCCGGATTCAGCTTCGGATGAACGGTCTGGATGCGTTCGGCAGAATGTCGGGGCTGTTCGCGGGACAAACACCTGTGACAAGCCAAGAGGCTATTCTCGATGTGGCCCTGGATATAGAGCCTGATGTGGTGATCCACAGCGGACAACCGGAGCTGCCAGGTTTCGCGGCATAGAAGACAAGGATCAAACTAACCAACCCGCTCTGCCCAATGGTGGAGCGGGCTTTTTATTAAGGAGTGAGAATGACATTGAACCAACTGATCTGCAGTGCGGCTTCGGTTTATCCGGAGGCTTTCGTCCTTGAATATTGGTCGATGGCCGAGTCGGAACCGCAGGAGAACCGGATAGGTGGCGACACCTTGGCCCAGTTCATTGCCCAGGAGATCCATGACACTTATGACGTCAATGCCTCCGATGCGCAGCAGATTGCCAGTGCAGTAAAGGCCATGCAGACGGCAGCCGATGACCTTCAAAAAGTCGCGGATGCACTGGCAGGACTCACGAAGGAGAAAGCAGCATAACAAGTAATGAAGTCCGGGCTCAAACAAGGCCGGGCTTTCGGGAAGGAATCAGAAACATGAAAAGTAAATTGAAAGAAGGCTATTACATCGCCGAGGCGCCAGCTACCGGGAATTCCATGGAGGACACACGGTATGTGGTCTTCCAGTGGACGAAGGCTGAAGAGGGCATTGTCGAGATGGTGCGGCGGCAGTTAAAGACAATGGACACAGGCGGCCGGTGGTACTCGGTAAAGACCGGGCCCGGCCCCCGCGTGCAATTCCTCAATTATCTGCCTGATTGGGTGGATGACTTCGAGGGACTGCGGGAGGGACTTGATGGCGGAACGGCAACCTGTATTGGGCGCGAGGAGGCCGAGCGGTTGTTTGCCATCGAAGATGACAGTGTGACGCGGATTGACTGTGTTCACCTCACCATCACCGATTGTGAGGTCTACGTGGGAGCATACGGGAAGCATAGCGGAACCCACTGGGAAACGAGGGACTTTAGCAGTGGGGAGGGATTGCCGTCATGCTGACCATCAAGCTGTATCACGGACGGAAAAGCCCGGATGAACAATTGGATGACTGGGGATCCGATGGGCCTTTGCTGGCAATCGGAGGATTTCTAGTCACCTACCTGTCCACCTATCGGGTGAAGCTGGCGGATGAAGACTGGCATTTCCTGAAGTTCGTCGGCGATCTGCTCTACTACGACGGCATCCTCTATGGGGACTTCACCATCAGTGACAGCGACCCGGAAGCCATTGGCCAGATTGTGCCGTGGTTTGATGCCGTAAAGGGACAAACAACATAAAGAAAGGGAACTCATGAAGAAATTCACAGTGCTTTTGCTGCGCCCGGATTATGTGGCTGACGGTTTTGGAACCGACACCTACCTGGCGCAGGTGGAGTCTGATTGTGTCGATGCTGCTGTTTTGGTGGCACAGGCGGAAGTGGCTAAGCTCGATGACCTCGACCTTAAGTCCACTGATTATCACCCGCTGATCACGCTGGAAGGGTGGCATGACGACATAACCCCGGAGGTGTACCGATGATCCGGGTTTGCTGGGAGATAGACGTGGACGCCCGGACACCCAGGGAGGCGGCGCGTAAGGCGCTGGCCATTCAACGGGATCCGGAATCCATTGCGACTCTGTTTGATGTTCAATATCGAGGGAAGATGGTCAGGGTTGACCTGTCTCTCCCGAAAAAAGCCAAAAGAAAGGGATGAAATGAAAGCTGCAATTATGAATTACATCCGGGCGGGATACCCCGGAATTTACATTGTATCGAGCGAAGAATCACGGATTGAGGGCGAGATCAAGACCATTGCCAAGGAATTGGGCCATGGTCTTTATGCGTGGTCCATTACGGAAGGATTGGTGGATACGTCTGATGGAAGCAGTCACGGGGGGCAGGATCCCCAGGAGATGCTGATCCACGTACTGGAACTGCCGGAAAACACGGTGGTGTTCCTCAGGGACTTTCACCAGTTTCTGGAAAACGGGAATCCGGTCTTAACGAGAACGGTCAAGGACGTACTCCGGGTTGCCAAGACCAGAGGTAAGGCTCTGATCATTGTCGGGTGCAGGACCATTCTGCCCCCGGAGTTGGAGCGGGAGTTCGTTGTGATGGAGTTTGCGCTGCCAGGGAAAGAAGAACTGGGTGCCGTGTTGGACAACATTGCTGACTCGGCGGGGAAATCCAAGCCGAAGAAAGAACGGCGGGAAACTCTGTTGGACTCGGCGTCGGGACTAACCTCCATTGAAGCGGAGAATGCTTTTGCCTTATCGCTGGTTGAGAGCGGAGAGCTTTCCCCGGCGGTGGTGGCAAGGGAAAAGGCTCAGGCGGTGAAGAAGAACGGGCTCCTGGAGGTCTGTGCCACCACGCGGTCGCTGGATGACATCGGCGGCATGGATTTGCTCAAGGCGTGGCTTGTGCAACGCAAGGACGCTTTCGGACCGAAAGCGAGGGAGTACGGGCTGCCATCCCCCAAAGGTCTGCTCATAATCGGCATACCCGGAACCGGCAAGTCATTGACTGCTAAAGCCACGGCAAGTGTCTTTCAGCGGCCTTTGCTCAAGCTGGATGCCGGGCGGTTATTTGGTGGGCTTGTGGGCCAGTCGGAATCCAATCTCCGGTCGGTTATCCAGACGGCGGAGGCGATTGCTCCTGCTGTCCTTTGGATTGATGAGATCGAGAAAGGATTCAGCGGGTCCAAGAGTTCAGGGGCATCGGATGGCGGAACTGCCAGCCGGGTCTTCGGGACATTTGTCTCCTGGATGCAGGAACGGTCGGCACCGGTGTTCGTTGTGGCCACGGCCAATGATGTGACGCAACTGCCCCCCGAGTTCCTCCGGAAAGGTCGCTGGGATGAGCAATTCTTTGTGGACCTTCCCAATCGGGAGGAACGGGAGGCCATCTGGCGGATTCAGATCGCCAAGTATGGCAGGAAGCCGGGGGTGTTTGATGTCGCTCAACTGGCGAAGATCACGGAAGGGCTGACCGGCGCGGAGATTGAACAGGCCTTCATAGATGCCCTCTATGCGGGATTCAGCCAGGGGAAGGAGCCGTCGGATCTCACCATAAGCATGGTGCTGGGTGACATGGTACCCCTCAGCAAACTGATGGGTGACCAGATATCAGCATTGCGAAAATGGGCCAAAGGTCGGGCCAGGCCGGCGACCACCCAGGAACAGGAGCGAACCGGGCGACTGATCAGTCAGCCACCGGCAAGTCAGGTCTCAGGTGAGGCGGCGGCATAGGAAAGAACGTGAACCATGGGGCGGGCTCAGCAGATGGGTCCGCCCCTTTTTATTGGAAGGAGACTGCGATGGAAAGGTTGTGCGAATTGACGGTGACGATAGGCAACTACAACAAGATCAGGATGAAGAGCATCATCGCCGCCTGTATGGTGGAATGGTGCTTCAAAAAGTATGACTTTGGCTTCATGAAGCCGGCATACGGGCGCAGGCGATTGCTCCATGCGGAAGCGATGGGGACGCTCTATGATCTTGAGGATGTGAGCTGGATAATCCGGCGTATCGAGCAGTCCGTTTGGCGGGCGAACGGCGGCATGTGCCACGTGGAGGTGGAGGCCAAAGAATACAGCAGGAATCTTGAGCCAGTGATGATCCAAGAGGATGAAGCTGAACTCCAGATAGCCTGATTCTTGATTCTTTTCCCTTGCCCGGATTGTTTTCTGATCCGGGCTTTTTCCAGCCTAGCGACAGCTCTGAAAAATGGCGGAAGGTGCGACCTTATGTCGCAGTCAAATTTGTGCCGAGGGCAGCAGTGGTGGCGGGGTTGGGATGTTTCCAGAGGGGATAACGGGATGATCCGCGCCGGGGTGAGCGCGTTGAGGCAGCATGTTTTGCCGGAAAAAAGGCCGGTATAAAGTCCGGAAAGAATAGATACCGGATAACAAAATTCCGGAACGAGCATATATCTCTGGCTGGAGCCATATTCAAGAGGCTCCCGGCAGCCAACTGGCCGAGAGGGGCTAGATACAGTTTTCAGGGGGGGATATGGTTGTCTGGGATCTCGAATCCTTGTGGTCTTGGTTGACACATATTGACGCAGTTTCCCATGTGACCCATCGGCTTCACCCAAAGGTATATTAACCCCCGGTGACGCCTCCATCCATGAGGATCAGGAAGATCGCCAGGTACCGACGGGCAGGCAATTCATGGGGGGAGCAGGCTGAGCAAATAGTCCGGGATAAACTGAACGGTTTGCCAAGAGATAGGTTCATCGTCGCCCATGACATCAGGTTCAAATACGGCAATATTGACCACCTGGTCATCAGGGTGGCTGACCGGCAAGTTTACCTGATAGAGACCAAGTCCTACCGGGGGAGAATAACGGCAATCGGAGGCCGTCTTCTGCTCAACGGGCGACCCCTCAAAAGGAACCCAATCTGCCAGATCCAGGGAAGCACTCGCTACCTGCGGGGGGTACTTGGAAATCCGTGGCTGGTGGCGATACTTGTAATGCCGTTTGCGGACATCCGGGCCGGGGCGGTAATCAAGCGGGTGAATATTGCAAGTCTTAGGTCTATGCTTCACTTGCTTGGACACCCAGGATGCCAGGGGGGACCCACCGACAAAAAGAGGTCAACCTGGTCAGTCGGAGGCTCCTGCACACGTAGGTAAAGGGGGGGGCCGGAGCGAGAGCTTGTCTCTGAAGGGCTCTGAAAACGTAACAACGTAACACTTTCGCCATCTGTAACGGACCCATAAACAGCCCAAATACCCAAAACTCCTTCCACGTTTCACGCTCCAACTGGTCGAATTGATCACTTGTTACGGTGTTACGTTTAGCGTGGGTGCATATCTTGAAAAAGCGTCATGAAAACTTTGGGCGCTGTACCCCTTCCGCAAATCAGGCCCTGTACGAAAAGTCATTGTTTGGATGCCAAAAGGCTTCAGAAGTCGGGCAAGTTTAGCCTTCGTCATCGGCTTGTTGTGTGTGAACTCAGGCCATGGCCGGTCATACATATCGGCCAGAGCCAAAACAATCTCCTCGCTGGACATCCGGTCCGCTTGCCGCTTTTCAAACAGGTCTTTGATATCGTGGAGCAATAGTTCACAAACATTCTCTTCGCGGTCGCCTCCCGAACCAGACAGGGTGACGGCCGCCACTCTGGCCCGGCGGGGCCATTCACCGCCCGCCAAATCAGCGATGGCAAGAATATGACGCCAGTTATCCGCAGCCCGGTCACCTAATTCAACCGGGATGATGGGATCGGAATATTGCAATTCTGTGGCATGGTCTTTTGCCCATCGGAAAGCCCTTCTTTGAACCGGAATCAATTGATCCAGGGAATCAAACCGAAGCCGTTCAGGCTTTTCACCAGAAACGCATCGTTTCAGAGGGATCATGATGGCACGATCTTCGATTGTGTCGGAAAGCCTGCCGATCAGAGCCACAACCTTCGGGCACCAGGTCCTATAGGTTCTCGGCTCAAAATCGCCTCTGGCGGTTCTCACCACAATGGCTGCAGAGCGCAAATGACCGGAATTAAGAATGCCTCTCAGTTCCTCATTTCCCCGGACAAACGTATCGGCCTCATCTACCAAGAGACTGGGGATATGCCTTTCAATTGTCCGGTAGATCGCCGCCGGCGTGATGTTGGCCGCGAACAAGGGCCGGGGGACAAGACTTCCCACAAGGTGAAGGAGTGTTGTTTTGCCACATCGTTTGGTGGGGCTCGTCAGACAGAGGATTGGAGATATTTGAGCCCCCTCATGCGCGTGCGCAAAGACAATCCACAGGGAGATGGCATCAATAGCTTCCTGTTGAAGAACAACGTAACGGCGGATGAGTTGGGCAATTTCGGTAAGCAGGTGTTTCCCGGAAACCTCGTCCGGCCATGGGTCATGATCGCAAAAACTCATAGCGCTACCCTGATCGGTATCAGAGAGCCGGGTGATGTCATCTGACTCAAAGGCCGCATCTACAACTTTGGCGGCTGACTTGATCCCAATTTCGGACAACTTCTGGATGGCTTCCTCACGAAGAAGAGCCTTCTCAAGCCTATCGGAATCGGTCAGTTGAATAGCGACATTTTTGAGGGCGGACGCGATCTCATTGCGAGGAGATCCGGCCTTCAAGGCATCGAGTTCCGGCAACACATGGCGCCCTGGCTTGGATACTGGTGTCATGGGATTGCTGTCGGTGTATTCAGCCCGGGGTTTCAAAGACGATGCTTTTCAGGTTACTGAAAATGTCCGGCTGTTTTCCCTCCAGGTAGGCGGCAAGACCGGGGTTGGTGAGTAATTGCCTGACGTAGAAGCATATTTTCAGCAGATCGGTGGAGTACCGCCTGTACAAGGAGCTGTAGAAATCATGTTGCCGCGCCGCCTCATCCAGTCGTGCGACGAGTAATTTCCGCTTCGAGGGATCCTTTGACCAGGCTTTCCGAAAGGACCTATGCGGATTCTTCTGTTGTTCAGGGGTCCCCAAAATGAGGGCGCGAAGGAAGGCAAGGCTGTAATTATGCTTTGTCTTCATCTCCTTGAGGATTTCAACCTGGCGATCCGGTAAGACAGACGTCATTTCCTTGACGCAGTTTCTGCCGATGGATTCGTTCTCATACGCCTTTGCGACTTGCGGGTGCAGCTGTTTAAGCAATGTTGGGGCGAGGCGGTACCGGATGGATTTCAGGCCAAAGACGTCGGCCACCGTCTGCTCGTCAAGTTTGTCGAGGGACTTGCGCAACATCCTCATTTCCTGGAAACCGGAGATATTGTTCACCATGTGGTTGAAGGTGTATGCATCCTTATCCTGATAGATCCGACAGGGAAGCATGGTAACCCCGATTTCTTCGCACACCTTGTATCTCATGAATCCGTTCAGGATGACGTAACGCCCGTTCTCCGGATATACCGCTAACGGTTCAATCAGACCCACGGCGGTTATGGTCGCCAATAGCCTGCGATAACCACGGCTGTTCTTGAAATTGGCGTCGCGTTTATTCAAAGGGACAAGATCCCCGATGGGTATATCCATTCCGCACGTCTTTGCATCAATAGTCATATTATTTCTTTCCTGCAGCTCACTGCCGCGCTGTGGTTGTGTAGTTTCCCTCAAGAGCCGGTGGTTCGGAAATGCCCGCCTGGTTTGCCAAAGTCAGCCAATGCTCATCTTCAGCGAGGGTTTTCAAGGCGTTGAGCATCGTGAATAGCCTGTTTTCCTTGGTCGTTGTTTCACGCACAAACCCCTCCTTTTCCTTGGTTATTCTTGAAATATCCTTCGTGAGATCCCTGACCGTATAGTTCGAAGCTGACGCTGAATGCCCAGTCTGTTTGTCCGGACGTTTCCCATGGTTGATGCGCAGCTCAATGATCTTGCGTACGTTTGTCATATTGGTGCAATTGATCAAGCCACTGTCGAACGCATCCATCAACACGTTCTGCACTTGAGAGTCGTCGGACTGTGCAACCTGTAGCGCGAATGACATGGAGAAGAGTCCTTGTTCCACGCCTTTGATTAGCCGGTCTTCGCCCTGTTCAACGAGTTGGATAAAGTTGGAGATGTAGGTCGGGTGCTTGCACGCGATGATCGCGATCTTTTCGAGTGGCGCCCCCTCATCGTGCATGCGCTTGAGTTCTCGGGCAAACGCCATGGTTCCGGGTGAAACCCGGGCCATGTTTTCCACCAGGGATTCGATATAGGCGCGTTCTTCGTCGTAGTCCACTACCTCGGCTTCAATTGTCGTGTGCCCGAGCTTTTTGCAGGCCAGACAGCGACCTTCTCCGCAAATAAGCTCATAGTTTTGCGTTTTCGCCAGGTTTCGGCGGTTGACTTTAATGGGTTGCAGTAACCCCACGGCGTCAATGCTCCGGACGTTTTCCTCGAACTGTCGCGCCTCCCTGTTCCGCGGGTTTATGACGACTATTTTATCCAGCGGAATGGTCTCGTAGACCCGCTCGGACATTGGAACAATACTTGCATAGCTTTTCTTCATTTTATTCCTCCTATTGTGAAAAGTTGGCCAATACATCGGCAAGCGACCAGGAATACATGTCCCACCGATCCTCCGTGGTGCTCCGGATATTGACTTCCGGTTTGAAGGTCATTAGACGCGGGAAGACCGCATAGCCCAGAATCTGAAATTCACCGTTGTTCGAAAGGGGAACCCCGAGTGTGAGATCCACTTTTTCACGAGTATCGGGACGGAATGCCCAGTAGGCCTCGTAGCCACAGGGGAATGGAACGCAAGGCTGGATGTGCATGCTTGCGTATCCGTTGATGACTATAAAATCATCCTGACTGTCGACCTTATGTACCAGGGTTCGTACTTGTTCAACGATCTCGGTTTTCCGTTTCGCGATGACCTCTCCGAACATTGCCTGGTAGGCCATGTTGAGTGAATGGAAACGGCTGATATAGCGGGCGGGTGACACCATCTCATCGTTGGAGGCAATGAGACCGTGGTTGATCGTTCCGTACTGCCGGTACAACTCGTTGAGCCGGGAGAGCATGTCGGCATCCGAGTATTTGCGCCGCAGTATTTCTTCCTGCTCGTGAATGATCTGTTGTGCCTGGGCGAAAAGTGGCATTGGCACGATCGGCTGGAATGCCTCTTCGGTCCGGACCCAGTCAGCCGGCAGATTATGAATGCTTTTTGTGTTCAGTTTCTGGGAGGTCTTGTTCCAGACCATGGTTCCGGCATAAATCTCGTTTCTCAAGATCGCGTAGACCGCTGACCGGGTCCACGCGCTCTTTCCTGGCGAGGGGATCTGACGTTGATTGAGCATGGCGGCAATGGCGTCGGGTGGGCGGTGTTTATTCACGAAGAGCTTGAAAATCTCGAGGATGGTGTCCACCTCGCGCTCATCGCCGGGTGTTAACGTTGTCCGCTGGTTATGAATCGCCTTATGCTCACCCCGTATAAGCACTCGTACCGGTTTCTTTTGCTCGTCGAGAAGGAGGCGATGCATCCCGTAAGGGGCCATGCCTCCGGCCCAATATCCGTAGGAGGCGATCTTGGAACAGCCTTTCCAGACCTTTTCAGACAGTTCCTGGCTGTATCTCGCGGCGCGCCACCGTTCAAAATTGAGGTAGACCCCGAAAAATAGGTCGTTCTCTTTCTGGAATCCCATGCTGGAGAAAATGACTTTGATGCCGCGACTGGAGCAGAGCCAGGTATAATGGGCGGACTCGTCGCCATCCTGAAATCGGCCCCAGCGTGACACGTCAAACACCAGTACATAGTCGAATTTCTCTTTGCCGCCTTCCACATAGACCTTGATCATCTCGTTGAATGCGTCCCTGTCCTTGACGACAACGCCGGTTATGCCCCGGTCGGCGAATTCCTTGATGATTTCAATGTTATGATCGGCGGCAAACTTGCGTACATGCTCCTGCTGAATCTCCACACTGTACTCTTGTTTGTCCTGGGCAGAGTGCCGGTAATACGCCACGGCCCTCTTCTCAGTCATAGGTTTTGCATCAAACCATCCCACAATGCGGCACTCCCTTTTTCGGTCTTTCGATATATGTTTCCGTATAGACGCAGAAAAATAGGTACTTTTCGGGATAGATTTCGAAAATAGTTCAAAATACTTTCCGGCTAAGGTTATTGAGATGGCTGGTCATGGTCCGGCGAGTCACGGGTTGATCAACCATATTCTTGAGCACAGCGATCAACTGAGGATTACTCGTTTCTTTTCCTGCATTCTTCGCAGCCACCTTGCGAATGCTTTTGCGTATTTTCTGAATGGCCCCGCCTACAGGTTTGCCCCGTTTTATCTTTCCTATCAGGTGATGATTGACCGTTGCTTGTGAAATATCCAGCATCCCGGCAATCTCTTCCTGAGTACGGCGGCACTGAAAGAAAAGGTGAAATATGGCTTTCTGCCGGGAAGTCAGGTGCCGATCAGCAAGCGTCCAGATAAGTTTCATGATTTCGCCCACCACCTCTGCTCTTTTTATGTCGCCCTCGGAATCAGTGATAAAATACGCACTGGATGACTCAGGCATGTTCTGCATTGCTTGGGGACAAACCGATATTTCCGCGTAATTCTGTTCATTGTTGTTCATGCGCCAGACTGGCACGGGCGATAAGTCACCACGAGATAGTCATGGGTGCATGGAAAGCTCCAAGGGAGTCGGTAAGTGATACCGACCCTCGAAACCCTGGGCATTGGCTTCGTGCCCTATCTGAGTTTATGTCAATCGGTTACGTCATCCCGAAATCCGCCCTTTCTCTAATTTCAGTGCTTCGATGAATGGAGCGTTCATAAAGACTTGCACGCCTGGCTAAATGTGTCATTATCCAATCATGTTTGTTACACATAACCGTTATTAACCAATGGTGTATTCATGAAGAGGATGGCTGAAAATGAACTCATGGCGTGGAAAGGCCGCGCCAGTAGGATGCCGATGATTGTGCGAGGCGCCCGGCAGGTGGGTAAGACCTACCTGGTAGAGACGTTCGGGAAGAGCCATTTCCCGTCCTTCCTGACGGTGAATTTGGAGAAGAAGGAGGAACTCCATCCTCTGTTCACCCGGATGGAAGCCTGGCACATCGTTCAGGAATTGAGTCTATATTTCAATCAGCCCATCGTGCCGGGTCAGACCCTGCTCTTTCTCGATGAGATTCAGGCTTGCCCAAAGGCTATTGCCTGCCTCCGGTACTTCCACGAAGAGATGCCTGACCTGCATGTCATTGCGGCGGGTTCTCTTCTGGATTTCAGCCTGCGTGAATTCAAGCATTCTGTTCCGGTCGGTCGGATCGAATACTTGCACATGAACCCCATGACGTTCCAGGAGTTCCTCCGGGCGATTGGGGAGGAAACGCTCGCGAGTCACTTGGATGGGTTTCATATAGGTGACGACCTTGGCACCGCCGTGAGCCTCAAACTCCGCGATCTGCTCCGAGTGTACTTTTTCGTCGGTGGCATGCCGTCTGCCGTGGCAGCGTATGCCCAGCGGCACGACCTGCTGGAGGTGCAGCGAATCCTGTCATCCATTACCACAACCCTGCAGGACGATTTTGCCAAGTACGGGACGCGCGTCCAGCAGAGGAACATGCGCCAGGTCTTGCGTTATGTTCCAAAGAACATCGGGCGGAAGGTTCGCTATGTGAACATCAGTCGGGAGACACGTTCCGAAGAACTGCGGACCGCGCTCGATCTGCTCGAATTAAGCCGAATCGTGACGCTCGTTCGACACACCTCGGCCAATGGGATTCCGCTCGGCGCGGAGGCATCCGAAAGCCACTTCAAACCGCTCCTGGTAGACATTGGGATCTGCAACAACCTATGCGGTCTGAACCTGCCGGACGCGGCGGATCTTCTCACCGTTCAGGAGGGCGGACTTGCGGAGCAGTTTGTGGGTCAGGAATTGCGTAGTATAGGCCCTGCCTTTGAGGAACGTCCTTTGTTCTACTGGCACCGCGAGGAAAAGAACGCCAATGCGGAAGTGGATTATCTCTGGGCTCACGAAGGCCACATCATCCCAATCGAGGTCCGTGCCGGTACATCGGGAAGCCTCAAGTCCCTTCAGGTCTTTCTTGCCGAAAAAAAGAGAGATCTCGCCGTGCGACTGAACATGGACCAGCCGTCAATCGGTTCATTTACGGTTCAGATTGGGGATAAAGACGGAGTTCGGGATGTAACCTACACGCTTCCGTCATTGCCTTTGTACTTGGCTGGTCAACTGGATCGGCTTCTTCACGAGCATTTCCACATTAAATAGGCCGTTCGTGCAGGGGCAGTAATTCCCCCTCACCGTTATCGGCTCCCTGCTCTAATCCCATATATAGGGACTGCTTGACTCCCTCCCGCATACGGAGCAGGATTCGGATCAGAGCAAGGCCGCCAGTCTCCGCTCCGCACTCTTGCTCTTTGTGACGCGGGGGGATTCTCTGGAAGGTGCGTTTAACATGACGCGATTGTAGAAACCATGAGGTTTAGTATGGGATGCAATAGAGAGCCAACGCAGCACGAAGCTCGACAGATCCACGAAGCCGTGAAGAGGGTAGCCGCCGAGGTGGGAGCAGATCCACGACGTGTGGAAACCTACTTGCGTCTTTACGGTGAACAGGTCGCGAAGACGACGTTGTGGGTAGAAAAGGTGAAAGGTCGTGAGATTTACGCCGGGACAAATTGGCTGAACGAAGAATTAAAGGGCAGGATTGACAAAGAGGGAAACATCTACCGCGGCACAAACTGGCTGAATGAAGAGAAAATCGGAAGGGTCGACAACGATGGGAACATATTTCGCGGGACACATTGGTTAAATGAAACAGTCGTCGGCAGGATTGACGACAAAGGCGTAATTCACAAAGGCACGAACTGGTTGAATGAAGAAAAAATGGGAAGGATAGATAAAAAAGGGACTGTGTATGAAGGAACCAACTGGTTGAATGAGAAAAAAAACGGTGAGTTGGTCGCGAAGTTGACGCCTGTTGAAAAACTGAAAGATCGAGAGATTTACGCTGGGACAAACTGGCTGAACGAAGAATTGAAAGGCAGAATCGATAAAGACGGAAATATCTATCGTGGAACCAACTGGCTGAATGAGGAGAAAATCGGAAGGATCGACAATGACGGAAACATATTTCGCGGAACACATTTCTTGAATGAAAAAGTTGTCGGCAGGATTGACACCAAAGGCGACATTCACAAAGGCACGACCTGGTTAAATGAAGAGAAGGTTGGGAGAATTGATAAAGAAGGGGCTGTATATGAAGGAACGAACTGGTTGAATGAGAAGAAAAACAGTGAGCTTATCTCGAAATTCACGCCTGCCGAAAAGCTCAGAGGGCAGAATATTTACTCTGGAACAAGCTGGTTTGACGAAGAATTAAAGGGCAGGGTTGACGAAAATGGAAACATCTACCGCGGCACAAACTGGCTGAATGAAGAGATTATAGGAAGGTTCGACAATGATGGGAATGTGATCAAAGGAACACATTGGTTAAACGAAGAAGTCGTCGGCAGGATTGACAGCCAAGGCAATATTCACAAAGGTACGAACTGGTTAAATGAGGAGAAAGTTGGCAGAATTGATAAAGAAGGGGCTGTGTTTCAAGGGAACAACTGGTGGAATGAGAATAAAATTGGACGCGCTGGTTAACGACCAGCCTCTGGAAACTCATGACCAACGAACAGACTCTCGCCACGACCCAACTCCCTGTCGGAGTCCGAGGACTCACCAAGCCTCAAATTGAACACGCTCTGGCGCGCTATCAGCAAGTCGTCAGCGGACGGCATCACGAGCGCACGCCAGGCGCGAAGTTGCCGCGCGGCACAGAAACGCGCCCTTACCGGTTCTGCGTTCAAGACGTGGTGCTCGCCATCTGGACCATGGAGCACCGCAAAGATGAAGCGGACATTGGTGTGGAAGTGTTTCTCACCAGCGAAGTGTATGAAGAAGGCACGCGACAGGGCGGTTACTACGATGAACTGGCAGGCGCGACCGCTGCGACACTCACGATTTTCTCCGAAGCCTACCGAGTGGGTATTCCTCTCCGCGTACAATTCGCCAAGACCGTCGAGGGCGGCTGTGTGCCGCTAGACATCGTGCGTCTGGCAGCACGGCACGGAGTCCGTCTGGCACACACGCGGCATGGTCGCATCGAGGCGGATGAAGGACGATCACTTTATCTCGCACTCACGGGTTTTCCCCTTCGGTTGCGTCCGGTGATTGACCTCCTCGCCCGGCAAGGATTGATGTCGCCGGAACGCGCCGCGTTCATCGTCCATCACGGCGTGTGGTCGTTGCCGGAGGTGGAAGGAATCATTCTCAGCAGCGCCTATCCGGACCTTGTTCTGTCGGGCGATGTCATGCCGGAACAACGGCACCTTTATCAGCATGTGTTGACGCACTCACGCCTTGCGTTGATGGGCGGGTTGCTGGATCGTTCGTTAATGAATCGCGACGACGAAGAGGCGCGGCTCCAACCTGACAACAAAAAACTAGGGCTGGACGTGGAAGATGACGAACGCGACTTGGACATTCGCACTTTCCCGCGCTTTCACGGGCGTGAGTATGTGCAACGTCTGTCCGTAGCCGCCGGCAATTTCGACGCCATGCCACTGCCCGATTGGGAATGTGAACGGATGCGGCTGCAACCGGGGGAACGGCTTTCGGTCCTGCTTCGCCCACGCGTCGCGACCTCGCTGGCGGTCGAGCTTTCCGGAGACATTGAACAAGCCGTGATCCGTCGTGACACCGATTTAAAACCAACAGTTGTCGCGGTGGCCGTTCCCTTCGACTTCCACGACTTGGAACCCGCACGGCAGGAGTCTTTTCGTCAGACGGCAGCGGCACGCGGCGTGATACTGATGGTTTGCCCGGAGACAACACGTTCGCTGGATCAGATGGCGCAGAAAAAAATGATCGCTAGCCGCATCAAGAAGGAATGATTCAAGCGCGGATGGAAACCCCACATGGCCACTTACTCCCTCTACCTAATTCGCGCCGACTTGTGGCAATCAGACATAAGCACTGAACCCAATCCGGCTTCGTCTGTTTTGCGGCAACTGATCGGCGAAGCCGTCGCCCTGCGGCGGCGCATTGAGAAGGGAGCCAATCTGGAAGCCGAGCGACTGCGTTACAGCATCTGTCTCGGTGAATTGGAGGGCCGGCTTTCCAAAATTGGTATACGAGCCGAGTCGGGCGAGCGCCCCATCTTGGAGGCAATATTGCAGCGCGGTGAAATTCCCGTCGTCCCACTTGCTCCGCGTTATTTTGACCTGATGACGCGTGCGCACCTAGAGCACTTGCAAAAGGAGATGAGCTTTCTGGTCACAGATGTAACTGTTCCAGCCGGTGACAAGCCGCCGGTACTCACAATTGGATCCTCCATTTTTCCGCCCAATGGGTTGTCCATACACATCGCCGAGGTGGAAGCATTGTTGAACATCGAATCGGTGAAGGCTGAAGAGGCGTTGGTCGCCGTGGCGGAGAACCGCATCCGATTAATGGGAATGATTCGCGACCTCGGCGTTGGCGCGATTGAAGTCGTGGAAGAATTGGACAATCACGCCATCGCTCTGCCAATTGCTCGGCCTAGATCAACTCTTCCAGTCTCGACGCAAAACAGGAATTTGAATTCCGATCGTGTGTTGACTACGGCCAAAGGACGGCGGCGGATGATGGAACGTCTTAAGGCCGAAATCGATGAGGCCCTGCCCACAAGTGGCAAAGTGAACATGTCGAATCAACCGCACGAAGTCAGCACGGAGATTCTTGGTCAATTCGTGCGAGCCGGCGCTGGCCAGGGGCCGGGGCACGTGCGTGTCATTTACGCGGATGGCTCGGAGGCAAAGCCGTTCCCTCTACGAATTCTGCCGATGAATTCTGCGCCTGCGCCTGCCAACCCAGTCGAAATCTCGGTGGCGCTGATGAGCATGAGACATCTCGAACTTGATCCGATGGTGGACTGGGCGTGGTATCGCAACAAAGAGGTTTCGCAAACGAGACCGCTCGCAGAGTCAGATGAATTCTGTTTTCAATATTCGCTGAAGCAGTTGACAGAGTTGCACGTCGCATATGCCGGACGCGCACTCGTGCTAAACATGTATCACACTGGATTCGAACCCGCAGCGATTGCGTTCTACCGCGCCGTAGCCATGACGTTGATGCGCCAGCGCGGGCGGTTGCGCGTGGTTCCGCATTATTTCCGTGGCGGCACGCGCTTCGCCGCTAGCGAAACAATTTGGGAGTAAGAGAATATATATGAGCAAGGAATGGAACTGCGTTTGCAAGGACTGCAACAATTCGTTCTCTTATAGTGACACGAAGTATCAGTCCGGGCGCGTCCGAGGCTGGTCACGGCCAGAGCGGTGCGATAGCTGTCGTGCCCAGCACGCGCGCGAGATTAACTCGATTGGACAGGCTTACTACAAGGTGCGCGCGCTACGCCCCATCCTTGACCCTAAGCGTCTGACCAGCGACCTCGGACGATTCAAGCGCGAAGACCGCCCGCACGATGCGCAGGAAATTTATCCAGCACCGCTTGATGAAAAAAAGTTTGGCATTAAAGACGATCGCTTGATTGAGATGTTTGACTTCTTTGTTCAAGACCCCGGCCTGCAAGTGGTCGTGGTTGTCGGACCGACAGGTTCGGGCAAGAGCACGTATCTCCCATATCGCTTGGTCGAGTTGCCGGAAAACTACAAGGACCCGGAGGGGAATGTCCGTGAAGAGTATTGGACGGTTCCTATCGAAACCGATGTAGATCTGGCCGCAGCCACCTCTGCTATCAAGCACACGCCGCTTTCCAAGGGATTGCGTCGGCATTACACAACTCCGCCGTCCGACTCTCGCGCTTCGATGCGTAAGGTGAGCGAAATTGATCGAAAAATGTTCTATCGCTACGGCCAAATCGTTGTCACACAACCGCGTATCCAGGCGACGCGCAACATACCTGACTATATCGCGAAGGCGATGATTGGCTGCCAACTTGGCGCGGGTTTCGACGTCGGCTTCCGGCACTCGGGTTCGCCGAATTCGGATTGGAACACGAAGCTCGCATTTGTCACAGACGGAACGTTGATAACATGGATTGCAAAAGGCGAACTCGACAAGATCAACACGGTGATGATTGACGAGGCGCACGAGCGGAGCCTGAACATCGACATCATCATCGGGTTGTTGACGCAACTATTGCCGCGCTACCCACGTCTCAAGCTGATCATCGCAAGTGCAACTATTTCGGCAGATAAATTCATCAACCATTTCAACACACATCTGCCGACGCGCCGGGACGCGGCGGGCAATGTATTGCCGAATTGCCGACTAATGGAGTTCGAAGGGAAGAGTTTCAAAGTATCGCCGCATTTCCGACGCGACGACGAACCGCCTCTGGACTATTTTCGCGAGAATCTGCCGCCGGATTCCGAGGGAAAGCTGCATTGGGAAGGCCGCCACCGCACGCCGAAGGAAATTCACGAACAAGTTGCGGGCAAGGCGATTGAGATTCTCGCGGCGATGTATGACACATCATCGAACGGCGGCTATCTAACTGACAATTCCGGGCAGGAGATCGACATCACCGAGCGGCAGGGCGATGTACTGGGCTTTCTCCACGGAGAGAAACCAATTCAGAACTGTTGCCAGCGAGTGGAAGAGTTGGCGAGAGAAGCGCTGGGCGAGCGGGTAAAGCTGCGCGCGCTGCCGCTCTACACCACGCTCAAACAGGAGCAGCAGGACGAAGCGCTCAAGGAGCGCAAGCAGCCACATGACGTGGTCTTTGAACGAATCGTTGGACTGCTTGGACATATGGTCGCCGGGAAGAAACCGCGCGCTGATGTTTTGGCGATTCTCAATAACGCTGGCCAGATTCATAACCTTTGCGACAGCTTGGAACACCAGATCAACTCTGAGACGATAACGATTAAGCGTGCTGGCAAACAGGTAGAGGTTCCTAATCCCATTTATCCACTCAAAGGCTCTGTGAGTTTTTATCCATGGTTCACTCCTGAAACTGCGCGGCAGATTTACGAAGGGATGCCCGACCGCGCGAACCTTACCATAGACCCGCCGGTGCCGGGACGGATTCGCGTGGTCATTTCGACCAGCCGCCAACGCGGTAAATTGAAGGCGAGCGAATTTCAGCACGTGCTGGAAGAGCAACCCGCCGAGCGCCGCGTGGTCGTCTCGACGAACGTGGCGGAGACTTCGCTGACCATTCACGGTATTCTCCATGTCATTGACAGTGGTCTCATCAATCAAAACAAATGGGACCGGCCAACGCAGACTAGTTCGGTGTCGCCGATTTTGCAAAGCCGCGCTGGTTGCAAGCAGCGCTGGGGAAGAGCGGGGCGGCTTCAAGCAGGTGATGCCTGGTTGCTCTATACGGAGAAGCAATACGGCAAGGAACAAGGCGAGGATGACGACAACCCGGCTCGTTGTTTTGTTTTTTATTCGCTACCGGAAATTTCCCGTTCCCCATTGGAGCAGGTGTTGTTGAGCGCAAAGAAAGCCGGAGTGACCAGCCTTGATCCAGAACGATTTCCGTGGCTGGACGTGCCCGACTCGGCAGAACTGAAGCGCGCCTCGCGTAGCTTGACGATGAAAGGCGCGCTCGACCCCGACGGCGATCTGACTGAGCACGGCGTCGAACTGAGCAACATTCGGCAGGATCCGCGTGTCGGTAATATGCTGGTAATCGCTGATCGGTTTGCCTGCGCGTTCGAAATGACCGCTGTAGTGGCGGTGGCAACTCAAGGATTGAAGTCGCTGTTAGTGTTTGACCGGGATTGGGATGAAGCCACACTTCGGGAAGTGCGCCAACGCCAGACGAGTGTGATGTCCGGCTGTCGTGATGATCTCGATGCTTCACTAAAACTGATGGCGTGCTGGGACGAAGTGTCCTCTGCGGGCGCGGCATTCGCTCGGTATGTTGATTTGCTCGTTCGGGGTGACGGCTTCTCGCAACAACTTTGGAACACCGCTCCCGCGAAGGATGGCCATGACCCGCGCACACTCCTAGAGACGGTCCGGAATTCCCTGGTGGAAACGGAAGTGAACATCGCCGCAGACGAATTGCTTGACTCCATCCGCGACAAGAATCGTCGTCGCGAATTGAAAATTGCCATCGAACACGCCCTTTCGATCCGGAAGAACTTCCAACGGCTCGGCTCGGCATGGCAGTCCGTCGTGTGCAATTGGGCGTGGCCGAAGGTATGGGAGGAAGGCGTGTTGCGTCCCATGCTTGTGAAACGATTGATCGCCAAGTCGGAAAAAGAGGAGGCGTCTGAAGAAGTCGAAGCAATCCTTGCCGAGTTCCTGGAGGGGTTGAGGAAATCATTTATCGGTGGAGATCGCGCAATATTCCGTTGCTGCGATGAGATGGCAGGCCGGCTCGGACCCTGGCTAAAATCGCGCGACGATCGCCCACCGGATGAGGTTCTGTTCGCCATCGCAATACTGAGCGATGCAAAACTTCTTGCAAACCCGGCCCTCCTCGCCAACCGCCTGCTTCACTTCAGAGGCGAGGCATGGAAAGCAATCGACGAAGCCTTCATAAAGCTGCCCGCAGCCGCGGCAAAAGCCTGGGCGCGAGCAAACTATTTGATTCCCGAGGCGTTTGCTGAAGCCGTTGCCGCTAAAGCCGAGTTATTGCAGCCGCTTGAAGGCCACAAGAAGGGAGAGGAAACCCGACCTCTCGATCTGAGCCGTAATGATCGACTGCGCGCATTGTTTGCACATTGTTTGCCCGACAATTGTTACCTACGCACCAACGACGGAACGTATCGCCCGATAGTTCCCATAGCCGAAGCGAACGCCACGGAATCGGTGCATGTGGAAATGAGCGCAGACTCTCTTTGCACGTCGGAACCGCCCGGCCTTTTCGTGTGCGTCGAGCGCCGAGCAGGACCAATCATCGCAGGAAAAGACCGGCGACTGTTCGCGTCATTTATTGTGTCGTTGCCTGAGTCGTGGGGCGCAATCATTAGCTCGATCCAATCGCCGCTGCACCAACTCGGCACGATAAAGCTTTCCAAATTCATCGTTGAGAATTGCCCTCGCAATTCGGCTCAACACAAGAGCGTGTTGCTCGATCAGATATTCCCTCGCGGTGCTCGCTGTCGCGTTAGCGTAATTGATTCGGCAGGTGATGGACTTTGGAGAGTGAACATCGACCCACCACACCAGCACCCCGGTCAAATCGTCTTGCGCTTCAAGAAGGCGTCCGACGAGGAGCGTGCCGAGCCTGAAACGGAAGAGGAAATCCGCACACCCCGCCGCGCGCCTTCGGATCTCAAACTGACCTCAGCCCAGCTCGCACTGAAGGCTGGAGAGGACATAGACGAATTCAAGGGGACTATTGATCCCAATGAATGGGAAAATCTTTATCAGACTAGCGATGTCACCACGTCCGGCGAAATCGCAGCGATAAGGACCAGTTCAGAGGTCTCAGCTTCAGAGCACACATCTTTGCTACAATGGCAGTTTGAGTCTGTGGAAGGAGTGCTCTCTTCGGGCGCGGCGTTTCGCCCAGGTATCCTCGCGGAGGCCGAAGTTGATCAGATCACCATCACGCCTGAAGGACGGTCGGTGCCGCGTCTTCATCACCCATCTGCTGAGGATCAATTCGATGGGTTTACGGAAAAGATTGGGCATCGCGACATTGGCCGAGAGTTTACGATGATCGTCTGTCGGCTTGAACGGTTGCTGATGGATGCGGGAACGTTGCTCGTCGCGCGCGAGCAACAGTCCGGCTTGGAGATTCCGTTTGGCCCACGCGATCTTTCGTTCAGCAGTTGTGGGTGCGTTCCAGAATTGGTTGTACAACATCTGCCGATCGGACGTTCGTTCACTGCTCGGCTCGTGCAGATCGATGAGGAATCTGGGCGACTGCGGATGACCACGCATCATGTCTTCCATAAGTTGGTTCCGGAACCCAGCGCCCTATTGGGTCCGCAACCTTGTGATGTGGTGCAGCATGCACACGGCGGGCCGTTCGTTCGCATCATAACGAAGCTGGCACCGGAAGCGTTCGGCTTTGTGTTTATCACGAAAGCGAACGGGGACCAACTGGGCGATGTCGCGATTGGTAGCCTGCACACGGTTCACTTGTCCATGCCGAATCGCACCCGCGAGTCATGGCCTCGCGACGCAGCCGTGCCAGAGGGCCTCAACGACGGCGATGAATCTGGTCAGGACTCCGTCCTGCACCGTGGCATGGTTACTCCCGAGAATTTAGCGTGCTGGCTCGCCGCTGTCGGCAACCATCGCGGCGCGCGAGCGGCGATCTACAGTTTGTTTGAGCGCTCACACCAATTGAACGGAATGGACGAAGCGGAATATCGCAGACTAGAACAGTGTGTGGCCCAAAACTGCACTGGCCGTGTTGTCGAGAACAACGAGAACGGTTTGGAACTGAAGCTGTCGGAACCGGCGGAGGTTTCTGCCTGGATGTACGCTGAGGAGTTTTCATGGTATTGCGATGAGCCGCATGATCAGGTGACAGTGGGACAATTGATGACAGTCGTCGGCCTGGAAGTGGATTTAACGGGCGGGAAGATCCTGGTTTCCCGACGGCGACTCACGTCCAACCCTTATGTCCAGTATCGTCTCGGCCAATCGGTCTCCTGCACCGTGACGAAGGAAGATCCCTACGGTGCAGAACTCGCCATAGATCGTCTTCGTGGTTGGATCTTCAATGCCCAATTTACAGTCTTGCCTCAGGAGGGTTTGTTGCGCTCCGAGAAACTGCCGTTCGATGCCATCATCGTTAAGGTGGACTCCGATAAACACGGGAAGATCACTGTAAGCCGTCGGCCCTTCGTGCAGGGCTTGGTTCGCAAATGGGCGTCCTTAACGCCGCTAATCGGCAGGGTCGCGACGATAAAGGAGAAGGGCGTGGAAATTCTGCTCGCCCCGGATCTGAAGGCGTGGATGCCAGGCGAAGAGGTCTCTTGGCGGCGTGGGCGAGTTGAAATCAAAAGCATCATTCAGGAAAATCAGGAAATCACCGTCGTCATGCTTCCCCAAGTGGACAATGACACCGATATGCGTGTGAGCCGGAAGCGGGTGAATAGCGGCCAATACATCGTGAGCGGGAGTCCCGGGCTTTTCTTTAAAGGCACACCAACAAATCTTAAAACAATTCTTGAGCAGTTCCGCGCCTCCGAGTTGGGTGCTGTTAACGTGGACAAGATTAGCCAGGACACTTCCGGTACGCAAATTCTTATCGGCGCGGACGACGCGTCTACTTTCAACCTCTTAGTCCTGGCGCTTGGTTCCATGGCGTCCGCAAATCGTTGTTCGTTAAGCCCGATGGGCAAAAGCTATCACAAGCCCAAACAAGTTGAGAACATGCCTTTGCCTCGCCACAAAAAGAGCATCCCCGCCACTTCTTCGCAATCGGCCCAGGCCGTGCCACAACGGCAACAACCCAGTCATCGTCCGACAATCGAACGGCCTGAGCATTCGGCACCTGATGTGCAACAGCCTCAATCTCTGTTAGGCACAATCTGGTCATTCATTAGAGAATTATTCCGATGAGACTGCGACGTGTGCGTCGCGAAATCCTTCGTATTCCTGGGAGGTCTCCATGGGACCACCAGGGTCGGGGTCGCCAGAGTCGAACCTAGTACAAGAAACTAGCGCTCTTTGTAAGGCCATAGATGTGAACACCCGCAAAATATTGGCGGTTAGCCTGGCTCAAAACAGGAGCGGAAACCAGTCGAAATATTCTGATTTTCCGCCCCCTAAAACGACGAAAAGTTTATGTCAGTTTATGTCACGTTTTTGGGCGTTGATGACCAGATTTTCGCAATTACACGCAAGAGAGATTTGATTGTAACTTATTGTTGTTCAGCTAGTTGCAACAATGTGCGAGTGCTCGCAAAATAGCCATTTTGACTTAGCAAACCGCTGCTTTCGACCACTCAGCCACCTCTCCAGGTGTTTATAATAAACGACTTATAGCAAAATCAACATTTTGCGGTTGTGATCTTGGGACATTTTCCTGAAAAAGCGATTAGAGGTGA
>Ga0194063_10000272_pt1 | contig 39110 bp, 50 predicted proteins | sample SepL3720m_MetaG_FD_155459 | JGI IMG/M metagenome (GOLD analysis project Ga0194063, IMG submission 155459) | Anoxic zone freshwater microbial communities from boreal shield lake in IISD Experimental Lakes Area, Ontario, Canada - Sep2016-L373-20m | ecosystem: Environmental > Aquatic > Freshwater...
GATGTGTGACCCCATTGGGATTCGAACCCAAGTTACCAGGATGAGAACCTGATGTCCTAACCGGGCTGGACGATGGGGCCGTTCGACTTCACTCACGGCTATAGCCTGAGTGAATTATACCAGACAGGTTGTGCTAACTAATAGGTTGCCACTCAGTCATCCCTCGCCGTGCAATATGGAACGAGGCCGACTGAATATATCTCCAATATAAGGAAGCGAGCTGAAACCGGGCTGAACAAACTAGCTGATGGTGGCGCCGACGAAGTCGATCATGGGGAAGCGTGTTTTGACTTCGGCCCAGAATTTTTCCGATAATTTCTGCGAATAGGTGGCATTTTTGCCTCGCTCCATACGACCGCAGAGCTTGCGATCCCAGTCCTCGATGATGTGTCTGACTACCACGCCTTGCTCGTTAAAGATGACCTGGTTGGCTTTGCGGTTGCCTTTGTAGAGATCGTGGATGAACTGGAACTCATCAAAAACAACTTTGTTTTCTTCGCACATTTGTTTGAAATATTCTTTAAACTTGATCATATAGAAATATTATCATGAAATCTCCTACAGGGTCAGACCTTCCCCGACTATTGTATATGCGGGGTTGGGCTCGTCCTTTAAGGTCTGACCCTAGGGATTAGACTAAAGCGAGAGCAAGGACTTCTGACACTTCTTTAACCGGGTGGAAAGTGAGATCTTTTTTAATTTCGTCAGGGATCTTCTCTAGATCTTTGGTGTTGTCCCATGGGTGGATGATCTCTCTAAGACCAGCAGTGTGGGCGGCAATGACTTTTTCTTTGAGCCCGCCAATCTCGAGCACGCGACCACGGAGCGTGACCTCGCCGGTCATGCCGACGTTTTTCCTGATGGCGCGGCCAGTGAGAGCCGAGACAATGGCTGTCGTCATGGTGACCCCTGCGGAAGGTCCGTCCTTGGGTACGGCCCCCTCAGGGACATGGATATGGAGATCGATGGTTTTGTAGAAATCTGGTTTGAGGTCGAAATCTTTGTAGTGAGAGCGGACATAGGTATAGGCGGCCTGGGCGGATTCTTTCATCACTTCTCCTAGCTGACCGGTGATTTGGACTGCTCCCTTGCCGGGCATGGTAGAGACCTCGATGAACAAGATCTCGCCGCCGACAGAAGTCCAAGCGAGGCCCGTCGCCATACCGACCGGATTCTTTTTCTCGGCGATGGTCGAACTATACTTTGCAGGTCCTAAATAATTGTGGAGAGTCGTTTGCGTCAACGAGGCGGTCAGTTTACGCGGTTTCTTGCCGTTACTGGCGATTTTCTTAGCTACTTTGCGGGCGATCTTGGCTAGCTCGCGCTCGAGTCCACGCACACCTGCTTCTCTCGTATATTTGGCGATAATATCTTTGAAGATAACATCGGAGATCTTGAGATTCTTGATGGTGATGGCATTTTTCTCGATGACTTTGGGCAAGAGATATTTCTTGGCAATATGGAATTTCTCTAATTGAGTGTAACCAGAGAAACGAATGATCTCGAGCCGATCACGTAGAGCGGAGGGAATGGTGTCGAGGACATTGGCGGTAGCGATAAACATGGTGCGAGAGAGATCCATGTCGAGCTCGAGATAGTGATCGGAGAACTCTTTGTTTTGCTCAGGATCGAGAGCTTCAAGTAAGGCGGCACTCGGGTCTCCGCGGAAATCATTGCCGATTTTGTCGATCTCATCGAGCATAAAGACAGGGTTCATACTCCCTGCCGTTTTGATACCTTCGACGATGCGGCCGGGCATGGCGCCGACATATGTCTTGCGATGGCCGCGAATCTCGGCCTCGTCGCGGATACCTCCTAAAGAGACTTTGACGAACTTGCGCTTGAGCGAACGAGCGATCGATTTGCCGAGCGAGGTCTTACCCACACCGGGTGGACCGACGAAACAAAGGATGGTGGGGAGAGCGGAATTGTTATTTTGGACCCGCTTCAGTTTCATGACTGCAAGGTACTCTAAGATACGCTCTTTGATTTCGTCAAGACCATAATGATCTTCGTTTAAAACCATTTCGGCAGTTTTGAGCGAGACGTGATCGGCCGTCAGCTTGCCCCAAGGTAGCTCGACTACGGTTTCTAGCCAAGTACGGATGTAGCTAGATTCGGGATTGTTTGGCGACATGCGATCGAGCCGATCGAATTCTTTGTAAACTTTGTTTTTGTCTTTTTTGCTGAGAGGTAGATCTTTGAGTTGCTCACTGAGATCATCGAGCTCAGCCTCAGAGTCGTCGAACTCACCGAGCTCGGCTTTGATTGTCGCCATGCGCTCACGGAGCACGGTCTCTTTCATATTTTTACTGAACTTTTCCTGGGTCTTGCTCGCGATATTTTTCTCGATTTCGAGAACTTTGAGTTCTTTGGCCAGATGCTCGTTGATTTTGTAGAGGCGGGCTTTGAGATCGAGAGTTTCTAGGATGGACTGGCGATCTTCTAAGGCGATATTTAGTGTGGGGGCGATCTGATCGGCTAGCTCACTAGCTGAAACGCCCGACATCAAACGCATAAAATTGGTGAATTCAACGGATTTGCCTAGACCGACAGCTTCGCGAAACTGAGTGGTGAGGTGACGGGCGAGAGCCTCGAGCTCGGGCGAATTTTCGATATGATCAAAGATCTCTTCGACGTTGACTAGCTGGACGGGCGAGTCCTCGTGGAGAGAAACGAATTCGATACGAGCGATACTACGAACGAGAGAATTGAGCTCGCCGCCCTCCCTGAGCGTGCGCTCGACGACACAGAGAGTCCCGATCGTATAAAGATCTTTGATCTCTGGATCATCGATCTTGCTCTCGCGCTGAGTGAAGAGTGCGACATATTTGTCTTTGGCTAGGGCGGCATTGATGGCGGAGATGGATTTCTTGCGGCCGAAGGTCAGGACGATCTCGTTCGTGGGATAGACGACGACATCGCGCACGGGGATGAGGGGGACCAAATGACTAATTGGCGCTGGTAATGGGATGACATCGTTCATCCTTAGCAGTTTACACAATCGACTGCTAAGAGTCAATAACTAAGACTGAAATTTTCGATAATTATCATTTAATGATAACTCAAGCGTCATCAAGATTGTAAGTTGGATCATCGTACATGCCATCTGGGCCATAACCCATTCCACGAATTCTAGTACTTCCTGGAATATGGATTATCGGTTTGTATTTCACTTCGATTTTTGACTCTCTCAGTTGAGCAGGAGCGTTCTCAGGTGGCACATCCCAAGCGACACTACCATGTTCTCCTTCGATTGGTACCATGCCCAAAGTTGCGGCAATGGCTGAAACATAATCAACTCTCTCGGAGTCTTTGGGCAACTCACTATCTTCTACTAATACAGCAAAAGTGACTAAATACACTGGAAGCTGATTTGTCTTACCGGTTTTTTCTCGCTCTCTTAATCCTATATTTCGTTTACGTAGTAATATATTTTTTACCCGATTACCTAATGTTTCTTTTGTCATGGAATTAGTATAGATCCTCTGTCAAGCTTGGACCAAATTATCCCAAGATTTTGTCGCCGACTTTGATGCCAAAGTGAGAAGCGGCACTTTTGCCCTGAACCACGATTTCGATGAAGCGATGTTCGCGGTAACCACTAGAGCCGACGATGATACCTGGCTCACCATTGGGTACGTCTTTGAGGCGGTCATAACACATGATCTTGCCCCACTGAGTTTCGATTTTTTTGCCAGCCTGGTGCTTGATATCTTCTGCCCAAGCGGTTGTTTTGCAGTTGCCAAAATTGTCGACATACCAAACAGCTAAAGGAGCCGGGAGGAAATCGGAGAGCGCGTGGACTTCGTGAGGAAGATCGACGCCATTCATGTACCATTTGGCGACGCGAGGCAAAAATTCGTAACTGCGGAACTGAGTGCCCGTGATCGGAGCCCTCAAATGCTCGGCTAATTTCCCGTGTTTGACCATCGCGTCTAAAACGGTGGGGATATCATAGACTTCGATCTCTTTGGCTAAACCATATTTGTGGATGAGCGATAAAGTGGCGCCATCGACGGTCGAGAAAATGTGAGTATTCTGATATTTGACGTGCCCAAAAGGAGTGCCATTGGGCCATTTTTTGGCTTTGCCGTGGCGAGGTGCGACGTTCACAATGATGATCCCTGGCTCGTCCATGGCGGCATCGATGGTATCGATGATACAACCACTAGCTTCGAGATCGGCGTAGTTGCCGACGGCAACGGGGGAAATGTGGGTAGCGGGGAAAAAGGTGGCGGCGCGGACGACCTGGCGGTTCATCGTGAGTGGATCATGGCAATCGTTGATGATCGTGACGTACATATAAAAATCTTAAATCACAAATTATCGAATTCTCAAATAATAATTGGCTTTTTTATTTTAACACAGCTTCGTCTGGCGTCAGAGTGCGGAATTTGCCGGAGGGAATGTCGCCCAGTTTCCAGGGACCTAGCTCGGTACGGATGAGGCGCATGACTGGGTAGCCGACAGCTTCACACATCTTGCGGATCTGACGATTGCGTCCTTCGTGAATAGTGATATCGATCCAAGTATTGTTTGGCTGAGCCTCCATGATCTGAACTTCGGCTGGCGCGGTTTTTTTGCCTTCGATTGTGACCCCTTGCTCTAGATAGCCGACTGACTTTTCGTTCATAACCCCTTTGACCAGGACATGATAGGTTTTGTCGATCTCGAACTTGGGATGGGTCATTTTGTAGGCGAGATCACCGTCGTTGGTCAATAACATGAGACCTTCGGAATCATAGTCTAGTCGCCCGACGGGATAGAGGCGATGACCTCCGGGGACGAGTGAGGTGACAGTGCGGCGACCATCAGGATCGGTGACGGCTGAGACAACGCCACGAGGTTTGTTGAGGAGATAGTAAACCAAGACTTTGTCGATTTCGACTGGCTTGCCTTCGACTGTCACTTTGTCAGTATCACTCTCGATCACTTTGCCGATTTGCACGACGCGACCGTTGACTGAGACCTTGCCCTCGGCGACCATCACTTCGGCGTGACGACGTGAGGCGACACCGGCGTGGGCTAAATATTTGTGAATGCGCATTTTCATGAGGTCATTATAGCATCATTCATCTGGAGAACTGGTGAAATAACAGAATAATCGCATTATTCTTTGGCGAGAAACATGATCAAAATACCCAGGAGAAAAGTAGCAATCATCGAGATGGTACGCTTCGTCGAGGTCTCGGCTTTGAGCTCGGGGATGAGATCGGTAGCGGAAATATAGATGAATCCACCGGCGGCGACTGGGATGAGATAGTGGGAGAACTCGGTCATAGTATGACTAGCGATGAAACCAAGGATCCCGCCGAGGATAGCGGTCAAACTAACGAGGATGTTGAACATGAGGGCTTTTTTCTTGGTGTAACCAGAATGGAGCAAGACCCCAAAGTCCCCTATTTCTTGTGGGATCTCATGCAGAGCGATGGCCAAGGTTGCGACAACTCCGAGCCCTGCGCCGCTAGCGAATGATGCGGCAATAAGTACGCCGTCGAGGAAATTGTGGATGGCATCGGCGATCAAGTTCATCATACCCATGGTGTGCTTGGTGAGATGATCCTTGTCATGGCAATGTCGCCAGTGGAGAAAACGCTCGAGGATAAAGAAACCAATAAATGACAAGAGAGTGAGCTCAAAGGGAAGAGTAGTACCGAGCTCATTTATTGCTTCTGGCAAAAGATGGAGGAGGGCGGCGGCGAGCATGGTGCCAGCCGAGAGTGAAACGAGAGAGAGGAGGATCTTGCTCAAAAACTTTTGATTCATGGCGAGAGTGATGACCCCCACGAGTGATCCTGAGCTGATGACAGTGGTCGCGATGATGACATCTAGTAGTTCAGAAGGCATATCAGTATTCTAGCACTGTGATTAGTTGAGGAGCCAAACCGCCAAATTGAGGAAGCTAGCAAAACTCACCCAAGCAATATATGGATAGAGTAAGTAGGCTGACCATTTGTCGATCTTATGACCTTCCTGGATCGAGCGGACGATAAAGTACCAAAGAGCGAGAATCTCGATATAGGCTAGACCAGTATATTTAAAGCCAAAAAAGATGATGGACCACAAAGTATTGAGTACGAGTTGGGTACCATAGACATGCCAAAAAGCGTGAGCCTTTTTGCCGAACTGGAATTTGCGCCAAACTAGGTAGGCTGAGACTCCCATGAGAGCATAGAGCAGAGTCCAAACAGGTCCAAAGAGCCAGTTGGGAGGAGAGAAAAATGGTTTGTTGAGATGAACATACCAATTAGAAATCTCGGAAAAAGTAAAAATGGAACCAAGGATACCGGCTCCTTCGGCTACGAGCACACTAGCTCCGAGTACCAACCAATTGTCTTTGGGTTTCGCCCATGGCCAAGTAATTTTCATTTTCTTGCTCCTTTCAGTCATTTGGGACCGACGATGATATCTATACTTAACTATATAACAAATTTAGGTGTTTGCGGCGAGGACAAATCGTGGCACGATCTTCCCTTCCCACGGTACATTTTCTAGCCATGAGTCTAGATCGCGGACGAAACTAGGTGCAGATAGGTCTGAGGTGTCGTGATAGATAATACAGATTTTCTCACTAGCTTCCTGAATGGCGATCTTTTCGACGAGATATTTGCGACTAGGATATTTGTAATGTTTGTAGATGGCGCCGACTGTGACGAACTTGCTAGCTTGTGCAATCTGTTCATTTAATTCGTCGTGGCTAATGTGCGACATATGATTGGCCCTACGAGGTCTCACCTTGAAGGCTGATAAACGCATTGATATCGCGTTTGATGCCATCAACTTGGATTAGATCTAGTGCTTCTTTTGGTGTGACCCAGCGATACTCTTCGTGTTCATCAGATAATTTGATTTTCAGTTGATCAGTGGTCGCGAGAAAGGTAATGCCGATCAATTCATTCTCAGCCGTTTCTTCGTGACCACGATAAATATGCCAGCAGGTAAGTGGTCTACCTACTACTATAGATATCCCAAGCTCTTCATTTAGTTCTCTTGTTAAGCCGTCTTTCGTGTCTTCGTGCTGAGCTATGCGGCCATACATGATCTCCCACTCTCCTGGGTGCCAATCTAGTTTCTTACTTCGTTTGATGAGGAGGATTTTACCTTCTGAGTTTGCAATGACTGCTCCGACTGCAACCATAAAACGGCCGACTGGGTTTTGTACTGTGTTTGAGTTATCTACTTTTTGAGTCATATTATTTAAAATATGGGATGCCCCAACTACTCGGGACGATAAAACGATAATCACGATTGAGTGAATCAATAGACTTCATCTCTTTGTCCGAGAGCTCAAAATCATAAATACCAATGTTTTCTTTAATTCGTTCTGGATTCACGCTTTTGGGGATAGCAATGGTTCCTCGCATAACTGCCCAATTGAGGAGAATTTGGGCAGGAGTACGGGAATATTTACGCGCTATTTCTTGAATCAGAACATCTTTAAAGAGATTGGGGCCAGTTGTGACTTGTGCACCATTGTGTCCAAGTGGTGAGTAGGCCGTGACGACGATACCCAAACTTTTACAGTAGTCTATCAACTCGGCTTGCGAGTTGTATGGCTGAACTTCGATTTGATTGGTGGCTGGGACGATTTTGGCATAAGTCATGAGATCGATGAGCATAGTGGTTGTAAAGTTTGAGACTCCAATAGACTTAACTAAACCTTTCATGACTAGGTCCTCCATCGCTTCCCAGGTTTCTCGAATCGAGATTTTTTCGGTCACAACTACCCCATTTTTGATCGGCTGAAGATCTCCACCATTCTTGAAAGCAATGCCCCAATGCATGAGATATAAATCTAGATATTCCAATTTCAAGTCAGATAGAGTTTTCTGGCAGGCTACTGTGACACGGACAGGGTCGTGATCAGTGTTCCAGAGTTTGCTAGTAATAAAAACTTCTTCACGTTTGATGTTTTTGAATACTTCTTGATAAACTTTGCCGATTTCTGGTTCGTTGCCGTAAATGGAGGCGCCATCAATATGTTTGTATCCTGCTTCCATCAGTGCATAGCGAATGGCAGTTCCGACTACATTTGGTTCTGATTTATATGTACCTAGGCCGATTGTCGGCATATCGTATCCACTATTTAACTTGATTGTCTTTTGCATAATTCTCCTATTTTGTAACAATCTCGATTTTAACACCATTGACTATGATTGCTTGGTTTCACCGGTACGACTGGCGAGGAAAAGTTTCATTTAATAACTTTGTATTTGATTTGTATGATATCGTCGAATAGATTTTTTGTTTCAATTAGTTTTAGATTGGTCCGAGGAAAACTCTCGTCAAACAATTGGATTCCCTCATCAATAATTAGTGGGTGTACGTCGATAATTATTTCATCGATTAGATTTGCACTGAGAAATAGACTGTTAATTTTCCCGCCACCCAAAATAATTAGTTCGTCATGCCCCATGCTTTCTATTTGCTTTAGTACTGTAGTAGGAGTGGCATCTGTAAATATTTCTGCCTCTGTTGATTGGTCTATCAGTTTCTGATCATGGGTAATTACAATGTTGAGTGCGTTTTTAAAAGGAAAGTCATTGTAATGCAGGCAAATATCGTAAGTACGCCTCCCCATTAGACAATCTCCTTTTGCACTGATGATATCTGCCAGAACCTGGGTATCTTTCACCCAATCAGTGTCATCATTTTGTGCGGTGATATATCCATTGAGACTAGTTGCCATGAACAAAGTTGTTTTCATAATTCTCCTTATAGATGATGAGGAAATTATATCAGTAATATATATTAGTTTATGATAATGGGTGAGAAATGAAACCGCTTCAATTTGTAACTACTTGAATGGTTACGGATTATAACCAACTGAACTGTACGATATTTGCGTACACTTCAAATGTCCGATAGGATCGGACGATTCAGTTGTCCGATTGTTACGGACAACTCATTTTCTCAGTAATTTATTGAGCTCATCGACTGAGAGATCGATGGCTTTGAGGATACCGTTACGAAGAGTGCCTGGTTTGAGTATTTTGTGATTTGGCACTATGACCATTTGAATTTTCCTGCCTGAGACACGGCGGAGTTTGATATGGCTACCCCGCTGAGAAATAATCGTAAAACCGATTTTGAGAAGAACCCTGATTAATATTTGAGCAGAGATAACAGGTAGTTTAGGCATATTGATAAGTTACGGGAATCAGGAATTGGCGGAGTCCTCGTTCGTCAGGAAATTTGACTTTGACCTGATCATCTTCGAGATATAGCCCTATGGCTTCACGAATATTTTCCATGGCCTGATCGAAATTGTCGCCCTGGGAAGTACAACCGGGAAGACCAGGGACCCACACAGAATATCCGCCATCTTTTTCTACCTGAAAAACTGCGTTATATTCGAGTATTTTGCACTTTTTAGTTTTTACCATGGATACATTTTATCATAGCTAGTCTAGAGGACTTTGTAGCCAAGTTTTTTGATCACAATAGTGAATTGACTTGGTTTTACGAGTTTGGGGTCGTAGGTGATGAGCGACTCTTGTTTGGCATAACTAGTGATAGAGGAAATGACCCCAGGGAGATCTTCGAGCTCGGAATCGATATTGAGCGAACAAGAATTGCAGTGGAGACCATCGAGCTTGAGCGTGATAGTTGAGCCAGATGGTTTCTTTTTAAATATGTTAAACATAATAATCTCCAATCCCAAAGTTCCGATCTATCTTTCGCTTAGCTGCAGACCGCTGAAAGATCGGAACTCTAATCCCATTAAATCACCTCCATTGTACCGGAGTACATACCCATCGAACAGGCAAAAGTAAAAATACCTTTTTTAGTAGGAGTGAAGACGTGAACTTTGGAATCGGATGGGCCGAGGAAATCGGCAATATCAAAAGCTTTAAAATTGAAGGCAGTGGCGCAACTATAAACTCCACCGGTCGTTTCTAAAGTTAGTTCGACGGGGATATCCTTTTGGACCCGGAAAGTTTTGGGTGAGTAACCAGAATTGGAAACGCGCAAGGTGACTTTTTGCTTGCCATCGACTAGCCTGACACTCGAATCAGCAATTTTGCTCGCTACTACTCCTTTAGTTTCGTAAGGTGGCAGGAGTCTGACTAGTCGTGGTCCCAAGCGCTGTAATGAATAGGGATTATCAGTGACCTGCAAGATGCCGTTTAGAGAATAGAGAGCCATAGCGATCAGAAGGATCGCGGCGGCACGGAGGAAAATACCTTTAGAGACTTCTGATAGTCGGGCAGTAGCAACGCCGATCAAGATAAACATCGGAATCGTGCCGAGGACAAAGGCACCCATGATGAGCGCTCCACTGACGGCCGATCCTGAACTAATCGCTAAAACTTCCATCGCCTGCGTGACCCCACAAGGGATGAGCACAGTAAACAACCCGAGCAAACTAGGGGCAAAGATTTGGTTGGCACGTGAATTATTTTTGATTAATTGCCTAGCAAACTTGGGTGGGGTAAAAGCGAGATAGCGGAAAATAGGATGAACTTCGAGCAAATTCATGGCTGAGGCAAACATAAATAAAGCGGCAAAGGCTTGGAAAAATAAGCGAACATTTAACGAGAGTGAGATAGCTGAACCTAGGGCACCAAGGAGAAAACCTAAAATGATATGACTGAGTAATTTGGCGGTTAAAAATCCAGCCACGGGAATGATGTCGTCTCTATGCTGACTATCGTCAGGCCCAAGTTTTTGATTGGCGATGGTGCTGGCGAGAATTCCACCTTGCATGGCCGCACAAGTTATGCCACCACTTGTGAGTCCAGTAAGAAAGATTAGCCAAAGATTCATATATTCATCCTACGTAACCTGAGAGAATTTGCAACTACGGAAACGGAGGAAAATGCCATGGCCGCACCGGCAATACCGGGATTTAGCAGGATGCCGTAAAGTGGATAAAGTAAGCCGGCGGCGATAGGGAGGCCGATTAGATTGTAAGCGAAGGCCCAAAAGAGATTTTGCTTGATGACACGGAAGGTGAGGCGTGCGAGTCTAATAGCTTGGGGCAGACGAGCGAGATTGCCACCAAGGAGGGTGAGCCCCGCTGATTCGATGGCTACATCAGTGCCCGTACCCATCGCGATCCCGACGTCGGCCGTCGCTAGAGCGGGAGCATCGTTGACTCCGTCGCCAACCATCGCCACCTGGTATCCTTCGGCTTGGAGCTGTTTGATTTGATCAGATTTGTCAGCTGGCATAATCTCAGCAAAAATCCGATCTATACCCACTGACTGGCCGATATGCTGGGCAGTCAATTTATGATCGCCCGTGAGCATAGCGACTTTTATTCCGAGCTTATGAAGATCCTGGATTACTTTAACTGATTCTTCTTTGAGAGTATCACTAATCCCGGCGTACACAATGATCTGATTAGACGTCGCCAGGATAACTGGCGTGGCACCAGCCTGCGCAAGACTAGTGATCACATTAGTATCAATAGCGAGTCCGAGTGACTCGATCAATTTGAGATTGCCAGCGTAATATATTTTGTTGTTTATCTTGCCACGCAAACCCTGCCCAGGAATGTTTTTGAAATCAGTGACACGCAGTAAAGAAACATCATCAGCTTTTGCTTGATTGACGATGGCAGTGGCGAGCGGGTGCTCGGACAAATTTTCGAGCGAGGCGAGGATTTGCAAATCTGATCCAGTGGGGGAAAGGTGAGTCACGGTCGGCTCTCCTTTGGTCAGAGTCCCGGTTTTGTCGATGACGATATAGTCGACAGTGCGCAACTTCTCTAGTGCCTCAGCATTTTTGACGAGAATGCCGAGTCCGGCGGCGCGACCTACTGCCACGATGATGGCGGTTGGAGTAGCTAGTCCGAGAGCGCAGGGACAAGCGATGACGAGGATCCCGACGAAACTCAGGATGCCGAGAAGGGGATTGCCCAAAATAATCCAAGTCGCTAAAGCTAAAAGCGAAATAACTAAGACAATAGGGACGAAGATAGCAGAAATTTGATCTGTTAATCTTTCAATCGGCGCGTGTGAACCTTGGGCGCTTTCCACCATTTTAATAATTTGGGACAATATTGTTCCCTCGCCCACGACCGTAGTTTTGATATGTAAGATCCCCTGTTTGTTGATGGTGGCACCGATGACTTTGTCTCCGACCCCTTTGTCCACGGGGAGTGACTCACCGGTGATCATACTTTCGTCGACAGTACTATCACCTCGGACAATCACTCCGTCAACAGGGATTTTGGTACCTGGCTTGACGATGATAATATCACCAACCAGCACCTCACTCACGGCTAGCTCGATTTCCTTACCACCACGCAAAACTAGCGCAGTCTTTGATCCGAGACCCAGGAGCTTCTCCAGTGCCTCGCCGGTTTTGAGTTTGGATCTGGCTTCGAGATATTTACCGTAGGTAATAAAACTGATGACGACAATGGTGACGTCAAAATACAAACCTTCGGGAGCGTTGAGCCACTGAGCGACCGAGGGGAACAAGAGGAGGACACTACTATATATATAGGCGACGAGCGTGCCGATCCCGACGAGCGTATCCATATTGGCGACATGATATTTGATAAAACGTATGACGCCCAATAAATAGGGCTGACCTACCCAAAAAAGGATAGGAGTAGAAAGAACAAATAAGATTCGGTTGAAGATATCCATGGAGAGAGGCAATTTGGGGAGGACCTGAAACTGAATGGAAAGCAGATCCCAAATCATCATGAGAAAAACTAGGATGGCGATCGGCATGATAAATTTAGTTTTTTGGCCGAGAGCATTGAGCTCTTTGAGTTTGTCTGTTTTTGACCCGGTCATCATTTTCGACATGTCATGGCCGGGCATACCCATAGCTGGGTTTGCCTGCGCAGGCAGGTTTTGATCATTGAGTTTATAGCCAAGGGGAGTGATGACTGAGTTTAAAGTGTCAAGCGACACTACTGATTTGGTTTTGATCTGCGCAGTTTCCGTGGCGAGATTGACCTCTGCCGAGACTACTCCAGGTAACTTGCTGATTTTGCGCTTGATGATACTGGCACAGCTAGCGCAATCCATACCGCTGACGGCGTATTTAGTGACTGGCATGAAACTCCTTTAGGCAACCTTTGCCACAAAAATATTGTCTAACTCCATCGTACTCTGTCGTGTAACTAGTGGTACTCGGCGTTAATGCCATCTGACATATTGGATCGATGACGGTGGGCTCGGATAGCGTCATCGGTCTAGATTTCGTAAGTCCATCGATAAAGAGTGAGAGGGTGGCAAACTTGTCTACGGCCAGAGAGTAATAGACTTCTTTGCCGATTTTGGTGGTTAAGACTAGATGACTCTGTTTGAGAGTCATGAGGTGCTGAGAGACGCCAGCTTGGCGCAGTCCAGTCATCTGAACGATCTGGTTGACCGTGAGCTCGTGACCATGCAAAAGACAGATTATTTCGAGTCTTTTGGCATGTCCCAAGACTTTGAGGTAGCTGGCATTTTTCCCAAATATCGAAGCTGGCATGGGTTTATCATATTCTATTTCTTGAATATGTCAAATATGAGATAGGGGATACTTTGATACAATGATTTAAATCATTGTATCAATAATACATTCCTTATCAGATAAAAATATTGAACTATTTTTCCCGAGTGACATCGATGATTTTGATCCAGTCCCCTTCTACCTCGACGTACTGATTGTCGGAGATAAGCACGTAGGGATATTCTTCGTTATAAATATGCTCAACTCTATAACCATTGTATAGTTCGCGTCGTTTCTCTTGTCCCCAGTGAGGCATGACGACGAAATCAACCAAATTGTAACCCTTGGTCCCTTTTAGGTCTGGAGCAAGTATGGCCCGAGAGTTCTGCCTCACAGGCTCAATGTCGGGACCAGCAATGACAGTCCCCGCACTCGTACTTATGTAAATCATTCCTTCGATCACTCGTTGATTTACAAAATTTATGAAATTATTTTTTTGTGACTCTTGCAATAGATAATAACTATTGCCACCTTCGATATACATAACGTCGAAACTAGAAAGATCTCGCACGATTTCCTGATAATTTTTCCCACTGATATCGTAAAGCGTAAACTTAAATCCAACTGATTCCATATTCGACTTGTTAATATAGTGCCATTCAAGATCCTTGTGTTCCTTATCTTTAATTGCAATAATAATGTAAACAGCATTAGCCTTGGATTTAGAATCTATTTTTTTACCAATATCACTGGCGACAAACTGAACCTCAGAGGTCAAAAATAATTTTTTCATTTTTCGGCCCTCACGTCGACGATGCGATATTTCTCATCAATGACTTCGACGTATTCATAATTGTTGAGGAGGATCAGCTGCCAGTTTTCTTGATACATTTTGTCTTTGCGCTCGCCGAGATAGACATCGCGAAAATCCTCGCTCCCCCAGTGAGGCATGACGAGAAAGTCGACAATCCCAAAACCGCTAATATCAGTGATTGGCTCAGGACAACAGGTAGTATCGGTTATGAGCAGACAGGGCGACATATCGGGAGCCATGATAATAGAGCCAGCACTTGTTCCTATGTAGACTTTCCCAGACTCCACGAATTTTTTAACAAAATTCCCGAAATTGTTTTTGTTTGATTGCTGTTTTAGGTAAAACTCGTTGCCACCAGAAATATACATAACCTCCACATCTTTTAGGTCATTAATAATATCAGACTCAGATTTCCCGGTGATAGTGTAGTCAAGCGTTTCAAATCCGTTACTTGTGAGTTCGAAGTGGTCAGCTTGGTACCAAGCGTCATCTGTCAAATCCTCGACTTCAATAGGCGTTGTAATAAAAACTGTTTTGAGAGGTTTGTCGTGGCCTAGTTTAGCGCGAATGCTTGCGCCTACTCCGACAGTGCCGACCGAACTAGTGAGGAACAAATGTTTCATGTGATTATTTTACCTCATTAGGTTGGTAATGAGATGGATCATAATTTCTTTGTCGCTAGGATGACTTTGGGAGATAAGGAGTGCAAGCGCAACTATTGTATTGTCATTGACCGTGCGCTCGCCAGACTCTCGAAATAACAAACCATTCATAGCGAGATAATGAATAAATAGGAGTGAGCCCGAGCGTTTATTACCATCGATGAGTGGATGGTCTTTGATCACAAAATAAAGCAGATGGGCGGCCTTTTCTTCGACTGTTTTATAAACATCTTTGCCGCCATAAGTTTGATTGACACTCCCGATGATACGATCTAATCCCTGATCACTACGTTCCATGCCGACAAATTTAGCTGCAGAATCTTGAGCGTGGAGAGTCTGGCTCAACTCGCGAACGTAGCCGATGGCCTCATCGTAGGTTAAGACGTACTTTGGCTTAGTTTTACCAGCGATTTGTATTTCGCCTTCATCATATTTATGTAAAATGACCCATGAATTGGCATAGTCGGTGATCACGCGGAGGATCCCCTGTGACTCGGCGGTAGTCAAGACTTTTGAATCAAGAGTTTGTTTGATCAGGGCGACAGCACGGCCGAGCTCGTCGATACCCGTATCAATGAGTCGATTTTTGTTGATCGCGAAACCTTTTAATATATAGTCACGCAGAGTTTTGGTGGCCCAAATGCGGAATTGAGTAGCTCGTTTAGAGTTTACTCTATAACCAACTGAAAGAATAAAATCTAGATTATAAACAGTTACGAGTTTGTCAGAATTAGGAAAGTGCATTTTTTGCACATTACTTTTTTCTTCTAACTCCCCTTCTTTTACAATGTTCCTAATATGCTTTGTAACAACAGAACGATCTACCTGAAAAAGCTCGCTAATTTGTGCTTGGGTAAGCCACGTCGTTTCTTTATCTATTGGCACACTAACCACTTTGCCTTTGGCGATCTCGTAAATAACGATTGACTTGGACTGGGCAGTCATATGCATCCCTCCTATTCACTACTAATACAAATCTAGTATGTCCGAATACTACCCGAATGTCAAGCTGGCGTCAAACTGATATAGTGTGAGTCATGAGCAAGGCGATAATCGTAAATGACTTGATGCAAACTGGCTATCGATATGAGCTAACAGCACCGATGGGTGAAGATTTTGAAGATGGCTTCACCCCTGACCTGTCTCCCAAAGAGATGCTTACACTCGGTGTGTTTGGGGGCAAGTACATGACGGACTGTAGGGAAGAGTTCCCTCCTGATTGGTATAGACAGGCGAAATTGTGTCATGAGTACCATGATCCACAATTGAATTATTTTGGTGTCAATGCTAGTCAGCCACTGGCTATATGGAGAGCCAAAGGATGGATTTCGCAGTATGACCCTAGAGGCTGGTTTCAGTGGTATTGCCGCTACTATATGGGCAGAAGAATCGAAGGTGAAGACCAAAGACAGATTAGGAGATGGAAAATGATCAAGAGACACGTGGCTCAACTAAAGAAAAACTGCACTCCCGGTGACTCAGCGTGCCGGCCAGTTCAACGTCAGGCTCTACTCCACTGGGCGTATGACTCTAGAATTATTTGATTGAACTATTTTTTGGCTTCTTTTTTCTTATCAAGCTTGTCTAACCCCAGACCATGGACTCCAAAATAGACGATGGCAGATATCACCGCAAAATCGATGAGAGCGGCCACGAAATCGCCCCACATGAGTTTGGCCGAGCCGAGCTGGAGCGAGGCATCCTTGAAATTGCCAGCCACCCCGAGGATCAGGCTGAGGAGTGGATTGACGACGTCAGTAATGAGAGCGGTCACGAGTTTGGAGACGGCCCCGCCCAGGAGGAATCCGACGGCGAGCCCGATGGTCCCCTGCTCGCGAATGAAATTTAAGAAACCTTTCATAATTATCTTTCCCTATATAATGTAATTATGGATATTTTAACTCATTGCAAACAAAGTCTAAAGCAAAAAGGAATTATTGTGTTAGATGCACATAAAACTTGGTGGGATATTTTATTGACTGCCAGATATATTCATCATATATACTACCCAATCCAGATTACTATGCCTATCGCTGGCTACATACAATTTATTCCGTTAGCTAAACAGTTTATTGAATGGATTGCATGGAAATATGAGATTAACTTTATCCCGGTATATAGACGAGATGAATATGAGCCAGTTAACTATATTATGAGAATACTTTGCTGGTTTTATCCAAAAAAACTAAATATTCAAAAACGAGAACTGGCAAATCAAGAATATATCCTGAAAACGTTAAAAGTGATCGAAAAACCTAATAATATGGTTATCGTGGCTCCCTATGGTAGCCCTCTGTGGTTTGGCGGAAAAGTAAAATATGGAGTGAAGAAACTAATCGAATCGTCCGCCCAGAAGGTGTTGAGCCAAACTGTTTGGTCTAAAAAGAAGCTCAAATTTGTAACTCACTTGAGTAAGTTTAGATCTGACTTGCCTGGGGAATATGAAAAATTGACACGGATAGGGTAAAAGTGTGCTATACTACGACCTAGTTATTTATGTGTACATGCTTTTTCCAACAATAGTGATTTTTCTCTGTTAGTTTGTGAGTAAAGTGATGGCACGCGTTTTATGGAGGTGCCGCACATGGCAACCAAATTATTTATCGGAAGTTTAGCTTGGGCTACAACTGACGACTCATTAGCAGCTTTATTCTCCCAAGTAGGTACTGTAACTAGTGCTCGTGTCATCACTGACCGTGCAACTGGTCGCTCAAAAGGCTTCGGCTTTGTTGAGATGAGTACTGAGGAAGAAGCCCAAAAGGCCGTCGCTGAACTCAACGGGAAAGACCTAGATGGTCGCCAGATCGTTGTAAACGAAGCACGCCCAATGGAACCTCGCGACAATTCATCGCGCGGAGGATTTGGTGGAGGCCGCCCTCAAGGTGGTTCCTCATACGGTGGCAACCGCGATAACAATCGTGGTGGTGGCTACGGCCGTTCCAGTTATTAACCCTGATTTATTAGGTTATTAATATAAACAATTAACCCCCCGCCTCGGCGGGGGGTTTTTGTTGGTTCAGGCAAAATTCAGACTAGCGACTATAATGGACCCATGAGAATACTAATTGTCGAAGATGAACACAAAATAGCCGAAGCGCTACGCAAAGGTCTGACACAGGAAAAATATGCGATCGACCTCGCCTATACCGGTACGGACGGCTATGATCTAGCCACGAGTGAAACCTACGATTTAATCCTGCTCGATTTGATGCTACCCGGTATGGACGGGATGGAAGTGTGTAGCCGGCTGCGGAAAGAAGGAATACACACTCCGATTTTAATGCTGACAGCGAAAAACCAAGTACAAGACCGAGTAAAAGGTCTAGATACTGGAGCCGATGACTATCTCCCCAAACCATTTGCTTTTGAAGAATTGCTAGCTAGAATTAGAGCCCTACTTCGACGCCCCACTAGCAACACTGGTGTGATAATAAAAAGTGGCGAATGGAGTCTGAATACCACTACTTTTGAAGTCGAAAATCACGGCAAGATAATCAGTTTGTCTAGCAAAGAATTTTCGCTCCTTGAATACATCATGAGACACCCAGGTCAAGTACTATCCAAAGAACAAATTATTAGCCACGTATGGAACTATGATAGTGATATCCTACCCAATACTGTCGAAGTCTATATCAAGAAACTAAGAAGCAAAAGTCTCCCGATCCAAACAGTCAGAGGGTTTGGCTACAAAATGGGAGAAAAAAATGTTTGAACGAGCTCGCGTTAAATTGACTGGGTGGTACCTACTGATCATTATGATGATTAGCTTTTCTTTTAGTGGAGTGATTTACCGTTCTGCGACTTTTGAGCTACAGAGATTTGCTCAGGCCCAACAAAACAAATTTGAACGAAGGATGATGCCAATCCAACCCGAGAACTTCTCCGTGGTCATTGATGATGAACTAATCATTGAAGCTGAGCAGAGGATCTTGAATGCACTAATCTTGATAAACATAATAATTTTATTAGTTTCTGCTGGACTAGGTTATTATTTATCCGGCAAAACACTCGCCCCAATTCAAGAGATGATGGATGACCAGTACCGTTTTGTGTCGGATGCATCGCACGAGCTGAAAACGCCGATCACAGCCATAAAGACAACGCTCGAAGTGGCACTAAGGGATAAACAATTGAACTTGAAAGAATCACGCGAAACCCTATCGACTAGCTTGGAAGAGGTCGAGAGGTTACAAAAATTGGCAGAAGGACTCCTCGAACTAACCCACAAAAAAATGGTCGGTGCGTTTGTACCAATTAATCTTGCTGGAGTGATAAAAACAACCACCAAAATGATCCAGCCAATCGCGGAGAAAAAGAAAATCAAAATCACTACAAAAATACCCGAGACGATCGTGATGGCAGATGAATCGAGTTTATCGAGAGCGCTACTAGCGATCATAGATAATGCCATCAAATATAGTAAAAGCGGTAGTGAGATCAAGATCGGAAGCAAAACAAAAGAAAGATTAATTAAGATTAACATTGCTGACCAGGGTGTGGGGATAGAAAAAGAAAATATCAAACATGTATTTGATCGATTTTACCGTACTGACCCGGCCCGAAGTATGACTGGATACGGACTCGGACTATCGATCGCCAAACAAATCATCGAAGAGCACGGCGGAACAATCGAAATGACGAGTACATTAGGCAAAGGCTCTACCGTAATCATCTCACTCCCCTATTCAGCCAAGCTTCAGAATACTACTAGATAATGAGTCTATACTAAACGAGGGAAAGTTTTTATGAAAATATTGTTGTGGCTTAAAAATTTGAAATGGTATTTTAAATTGATCATTGTCCTAACGCTCGTGGGTGCGGGATATTTTGGATATACCAAAATATTTACTTCAACTAGTGCAACCACCTACCAAACAGCCAAAGTAACCAAAGGGACACTTATCACTAGCATCGCGGCCACAGGATCGATCACTTCGGGTAATACAACTAATATCTCAACTAAAGCGAGTGGGACGGTGACCAAAGTTTATGTCAAAAACGGGGACACAGTGAAAAAGGGACAAAAGATCCTCGACATCACCCTAGATAGTGACGGCATTGAGCGAAGATCTAGTGCTTGGGTCAACTACCTCAAAGCGCAAGAAGCGGTAGTCTCTGCCACAAAAGCCAAGCAAGATGTATCGATCCAAATCTGGAAAGATCGCCAAGCGATCACTGACGCAGAAGAGGTGACGAGCCATATCGAAAATTTTGCTAACCTGAGTGACGATGAAAAGCATCAAAAAGAAGAGGTAGTGAGCCAAGCAAAATTAGCATTTGATGTGACGGCCGCAACCTATGCCAATGCTGACGCTAACATCGCGGCCGCTAAAATCAATCAACAGGCGACTTATCTTGATTACCAAGATGTCAGCGGATCGATAGTCTCGCCAGCATTAGGGATCATAAACAATCTGACATTAACTGCTGGCAGTACGATGACCGCAAGCACTAGCCAAAGCACAACCACGGGATCAACCTATGCGAGTAGCCAAAATATCGGATTTATCCGCAGTACCAACAACCAATATCAAGCCAAAGTCAGCTTGACGGAAGTGGATGCCACAAAAGTCGAAGCGGGACAAAAAGTAAATATCACGATGGATGCCCATAGTGACAAAGCCTTCACCGGTACAGTCCTCGCGGTCGATGTATCTGGATCATCGAGCTCGGGAGTGAGCTCCTACCCTGCCACTATCCTGATGGACCCGACCGAACTACCGATCTATCCCAACATGACAGTCTCTGCCATGATCATCACAAGTATTCAAGCTGACGTGATCCTAGCCACCTCAACCGCGATAACTACTAGTAACGGAGTCAGTACTGTGCAAATAATGAAAAATGAAACTCCGGTTTCAAAGGAAGTAGAAATCGGCAAAAGTAATGACACCCAAACTGTGATAGTCAGTGGACTAACTGAGGGAGAGACGATCGTGACAGGAAGTAGTACAAGTGTAAAAAATAATAATACCACTTCAGCTTTTAGCAACAGCCGACAAGGTGGCGAGATGCGAATGCCAGGATTCTAATGAAAACTAAAGGCGAAAAATCGATTATCGAGATTAAAAATATTTGCAAAGTTTATAAAGTTGGTGAGGTAGAAACGATAGCACTAGATAAAGTTAGTTTTTCAATAGCTAAAGGTGAATATGTGGCGATCATGGGACCATCGGGAAGTGGTAAAAGTACGCTGATGCATATCCTTGGAGGACTAGACCAGCCAACGACCGGAATCTACAAACTAGACGGTCAAAATGTAGAAGCGATGACCGGAGATGAACTAGCTGAAATACGCAACAAAAAAATCGGATTTGTTTTCCAAGCTTACAATTTACTAGCTCGTACTAGTTCACTAAAAAATGTAATGCTACCGATGCGATATGGTGACGTGCCAGTAACTGAGTGCAAAGAACGTGCGATCAAATACCTGACTCTAGTCGGACTCCAAGACCGAATCTATCATTTAACCAATCAGCTATCTGGTGGACAGCAACAACGGGTAGCGATAGCCAGAGCCCTATCGATGAATCCAGCCATGATCCTAGCTGATGAGCCAACGGGCAATATTGCTTCGGCACAAGCCGAAGAGATCATGGATATTTTTGCCAAACTAAACAAAGAAGGTCATACAATCGTAATGATCACACATGAGAGCGACATCGCCGAACATGCTAAAAGAATTATTACTATTCGAGATGGCCGATTAATTTCGGATAAGCGGAGCGGCAAATAATGAATTACAAAGAATTGTTTAGTGAAAGTATCGGTACCCTACTACTCAACAAAATGAGGACGGGACTAGCGATGCTCGGAATCGTGATCGGGATCGGGAGCGTGATAGCCCTACTTTCCATCGGAGAAGCGAGCACCAAATCTATCACTGCACAGATCCAAGCACTCGGGGCCAATATCTTGACCGTGAGCCCTGGTGCTCAGCGGAGTGGACTGGTACGGGGAGCCCAAGGCGGTGGGACAACGCTAACTTATGATGATGCAAAAGCTCTATCATCTGACAAAACTTTGACGGCTCTGAAAACAGTCCTCCCCGTTTATAACGCGAGATCGCAAGTGGTATATCAAGACGCTAATACCAATACTCAGATTTACGGCGTGACACCAGAATACTTGGGGGCAAGAAATATTAAAGTAGCAACAGGTGGGAACTTTAGCGAAAATGATTTGAATGCCAATACCAATGTAGCAATAATTGGCCCGACAGTACTGACTGATTTGTGGGGTGAGAGCGCCACAGCAACGGGGGCAATCGGACAAATGATCAGAATCGGAGCGCTCAATTTTAATGTGATCGGAGTCACTGAGGTAAAAGGTGGCAGTGGCATGTCCAACCAAGATGACATGATTTATATCCCGCTAACGACGGCACAGAAAAAGCTCTACGGCGTGAAATATCTGAGCTCGATCATAGTAGAAACTACTGGGGAAAGTGTCATGACTCAAGCGATGAATCAGATCGGTTATACCCTGCTCGAACGTCACCACATCAAAGACACAACCAAGGCTGATTTCCAAATCCGTAACCAGCAAGACATGCTCAATACTGTCTCTAGTGTGACGGGGACTTTGACTAGCTTGCTTTCGGGAGTGGCGGCGATTTCGCTCCTAGTAGGCGGAATCGGGATCATGAATATCATGCTTGTCACGGTGACGGAGCGAACTAGAGAGATAGGATTACGTAAGGCCCTGGGAGCCAAAGATAAATTGATCATTACCCAGTTTTTGATGGAAGCCGTGATCCTAACATTTGTGGGAGGTTTAATTGGGATAGTGGTCGGGATAATTCTCGCATATATTTATGCTACGTCTACTTCGGGACTATTTGTTGTATCTTTGTCCGCGGTATTTTTAGCATTTGCGGTATCGACCATAATTGGCATAATCTTTGGCTGGTACCCAGCACGCAAAGCCGCTTCACTTCAACCAATCGAAGCGCTCAGATATGAGTAATCTTCAGTAACAATTCAGGTAGTTAAAATACAATATCAATAGTTAATTATTTTTATAGGAGTCAAAATATGACAAACCAAAATATGGTAATCGGATGCATAGCAACCGCAGTAATTGCAGGTGGAGTCGGAGTATATGGCGGCATGAACTACCAGAAATCACAGGTGACTTCTCAGTTCGGACAGCGCATGGGAGGAAACAGACTAGCAGGTGATAGTGATGACAAAAGAGGGACGAACAAACAAAACATTGGCACAGGAAATGGGCAAGGGATGATGGGACGAGGAGGTGCGATAGTCGGCGAGATTACAGCTAAAGATGATAAGAGTGTAACTGTCAAAATGATTGATGGCAGTAGCAAAATAGTCGTGCTATCGACAGACACTACCTACAGGATCTCAAATGATGCCAAGCTCGATGATGTGACTGTCGGCAAGACCATCGCAGTCCAAGGCACAGCTAACACGGATGGCAGTACTACAGCTACTAGTATCGAACTCAATCCTATCGCACGCAAATTAGTGAACTAAGAGCATATAGACAGTACCGACAGCGGAGCAGGCCATACCGATAAAGGTGAGCCAAATGAAAGTGCGCGAAAGTAAGCCACTTTTGTACTTGCCCATGATCTTCTTGTCGCTACTGATCTTGCCGATGAGATAGATGAGTGGGACAGCCACGAAGCCATTGAAGACGGCGGCATAGACTAATGCTTTCATCGGATCGATCCCAATATAATTGATGAGGAGACCGACGAGAGTGGCGAGAGTGATGGCGCCGTAAAAGCCGTGGGCTTGTTTAAATTTGAGGTTCAGTCCATCGCGGAAATTGAAGGCTTCGGCGAGCGCATAGGCGGCTGAGCCAGCCATGACCGGGATACCCAAGAGCCCTAGACCGATGATGCCAGTCGTAAACAAAAGTTTAGCGAGATATCCGGCATTGGGGAAAGTGCTGACGAGAGGTTCGAGAGCTTTCGCGGCATCGGCGGCGGTACGAATATCGGTGACTCCATTGGCATTTAAAACCGTGGCCGCCACGATGATGATGGCCCAAGTCCCAAGCTCAGAAAAAAGCATGCCGAGAATAGTATCGAAGCGTAGATTGCGGACAAACCTAGCGGTGAGACGCGGGATACCATGCTTAATCATTTTTAACGATCGCTCTTCTTCTACCTCCTCTGAGGCCTGCCAGAAAAACATAAAGGGTGAGATGGTAGTACCAAGGACCCCGGTGATGATAAAGAAAAAGGCAAAATTAAAATCGATATGAGGGATAAAGGTAGCCGGTAGCACTGTAGCCCAAGGAACTTTGATGATCATCATGGTGAGCGGATAAGCTAAGAGAGTGAGAGTGAGCCATTTGAGGAATTTGGAGTATGAACGGTAGGAAGTAAAAATCTCGAGAACTAAAATCAAGACAGTGATAACAATCGCCAAAGGAGTAAAGGCAAAAGGAGTGACTAGTTGGAGCGAAGCGGCCATGGCCCCGATATTGGCACCAATATTGATGGTGTTAGAGATGAGAACGAGGAAGACCATACCCATGAGGATCTTGCGACTAAAGTGTTTTTTGACTGCATATGCCAAGCCATGGCCAGTCACGGCCCCGATGCGACCACAAGCTTCTTGGACAGAGATGAGAAAAGGAATCATGTAGAGAGCAGTCCAGAGCTGACCGAAACCAAACTGGGCACCGGTTTGGCTATAGGTAGCAATACCTGAAGGGTCATCGTCGGCGGCACCAGTGATTAACCCTGGACCAACAGCTGAGAGCATCTGTTTAAGATCTTTTTTCATAATCTCCATTGTGACGGAAAAAGTGCAATAATACTACCCATGAATGATAAAAATCATAGTATAGATGTATTAATCAGTGAGCAAGAGTTGCAGGAAGTAGTCCAGAAATTAGCCAAAGAGATTTATCGTGACTTTAACAATCAAGAGATCATTTTGGTCGGGGTGCTTGACGGTAGCTTTGCTGTCCTAGCGGATCTCGCTAAACAACTACATAAACTAGGCATGGATAAGATTGTGATTGATTTCATGGGGATAGACACCTATGGCAGTGGAACCAAATCGTCCAAAGAACCGCGGATCACCAAAGATCTGAAACATGACATCAAAGGCAAAGTAGTGGTGATCGTCGAAGATATCGTCGATACTGGATATAGTCTGAGTGTACTACAAGCGATGCTATCGGCTAGGCTACCGCAAAAACTAGCGACGCTGTCGCTACTATCTAAAGATGAGCGGCGGGAGATAGAAGTACCGGTCGAATATATCGGCAAGCATATCCCCAATGTATTTGTAGTTGGATACGGACTCGATTTTGACGGCAAGTACTACCGCGAACTCCCCTATATCGGCGTGGTCAAATTTAAGTAATCTTATTCTTTATTTTTTTAAAGTTGTTCTTTGTAACTATTGAACGACCAAGTTTTTTCTCGATTTTGACTCTCGCTTCACCAGCGATACTCCCACCAATTTGCGCATCTTCTGCAAGCTTTGGCAAACCTCGAGAATCCTCAGTTTTGTGAATTTCTGTCGTAGTCTTTTCACCTAACATAGTGAAAATGAGTTCAAAATCGTTCATATGATCACGAAGATTTTCCCTCTTTAATCCTTTTAATTTTTTGTAACTACTGGGCGTAAGACCAAAAGTCGCTTTGCTAATTTCGGCAGTTAAAATCTCGTAGTCGCGATTGTCGCTAGCTCCTCTATTTTTCCATTCTTCAGTTAGTTCTTCGCGAATGACTATGCCACGCACTCTTTTTTCGATCCAGTCATCGGGATAACCCTTGGCTTTGTAGAGCATGCGAGTACGCTTGGTGGCTAGCTCGGGATTTTCGATTTCTTGTACCCGCTCATAGCCCACCTTGGCTAGCCAGCGTTTGAGTGGTTCTGCCTTGGGTGATGGGATTGATTGCACGATTCTGAATATGCCCTCAGTGTTTGAGCAATCAGTTAAGTACTTCTTCCTGTCTGCCGATTCTAATTTCAGTTGTCGACAAATTGTCGATAACTGAAACCCATCTTCGCTTTTTACCCTGACTTTCATCCTATACCAATAGTCTTTAGCATCTTCACTGTCAGTCAGAACGCCAATAATATCTACTATAGAAAACCACCACTGCCCATTTTGAAGAACTCTACGGATCTGTTTGTGCTTGAATAATACTATTTTGGTTGGTTCCATAGTATTAGTATTAACCAAATACTACCCGAAGTCAACTATGCTTTGCAATACGACCTTTAAGCTCGTCATGTACCCATACATACCATTATCTTTTTCGATATGAAAATCGCCGTTTCCTGGAATGATGATGATTTTTGGCTTGATCGTACAACCTCCTTGATGAATTGGGCTAATGACTTGCCGAGTAAGCGATTGTTTTCGATATCGAGATGGATACCATCGACAGGCGAAAAAGTTACTACTTTTGAGGCATCAAAATAATAAACCTTGTTATTTTCTGCAAACTCTTTAATTAGTGTGGGCAAGGCGGCAATCTTGGGGCCAGCGGAATTAAAGATATTTTTAAACCATTTATGTGAAGTGGGTTCGTCGATGGCGGGCGGCGCTATCAGGACAATTTTGGGTTTGGGGAAATCTAAGTGTTTGCACCACCAGCCTATGCTACGTAGATATTTGGTGTAATTTGCGACTATCTCTTCTGGGGTTACATCTCTCGAACTATTGCAGTCGTTCGTACCTAAAAAAATCATCACTACATCGAGCGGAAGATGACTACCAAAGATCCCGTCAAATTGTATTAGTCCATTGCGATGTGGGAAAAAGCCATTTTCCCCAGCAAGGTTGCGACCACGCAACCCCTCTTCTATGATTTCGTAGTCAGCACCCAGATAGTTCTGCATGACCCCAGTGAAGCGAGTAGAGCTGTCATATCGCAAACCTCCTGGAATTTTGCCAAAGACATAAGAGTCGCTGTAGACAAGAATGCGTTTTGCAGAAACACTTGTATTCATGAGGTGATTATAACAGCAAGTTTTTTTGCTTATGGGTGAGTTTTTTGAGTTCGTGCTCGCGGCGGAGAGCGCTAGACTTGTCAACCAATTCTTCGGTATAGACCACTTTAATCGGTTTGTGACTACGTGTATAGCTAGCTCCCCTACCCGACTGGTGGGCCAAGAAACGCTTGTCCACATCGTTCGTCGAGCCAAGGTAAAAACTCTCGTCTGCACAAATTAGCATATAGACAAAGTACGACATACGCTCTATTATGTCCTAATGGAAGACAAATGTCCTAAATGTGGTGCCGAGTTATCCCCAGTGGCTGAGACTAAGACTGGTCGTCAGCTCCAGCGCTGTTCCAAAGGTTCCTGGAATCCAGAGACCAAAAAGAACGAAGGCTGTGATTACGTCAAATGGCTAGAAGTCCAACCCAAAGAGCTAGATGAAAAATGCCCTAAATGTGGCAAACCCCTAGTGCTGAATGTCACCCGCTTTGGTAAGAAGATGAAAAAATGCTCCACTAATGTCTGGAATGCTGAACTAAAGAAAGCCGAGGGTTGTGACTATATCGAATGGATCAATGGCACCACGGAAAAATTAGATGAGGACTGTCCAGAATGTGGCAAGAAATTAGTTCTTTATACGACTGCCAGTGGCAAGAAGATGAAGAAATGTTCGACTAGTGGTTGGGACCGAGATAAAAAAGAAGCAACTGGCTGTACTTATGTCGAATGGCTTAAAGCTGAGCAATACGCCCCCAAGACAGAAGAAGGTGACGAGTTCCTCCCCCCTGAGCCGATGCCAAGTGATTTAGAGAATTAAATTAATTTTCGCTTCCTATTTTTTATTTTGTTAATATGAGTTTCTACTGGGAGTTTTTCTGGCATGATGCCACCAATATCTTTGATTGCCTTACGAACTTTCTTCCCAACTTCAAAATGGGTAGCAGAAGCACGATCTTGACCTCGAATGCCTTCTTGTTTAAGTTTTTCATCAGTTTGGGTGATGCGAAATAGATTGGCCGCGAGTTCAGTGGTACCAGCACAATCTAAAAGCTCGCCTTTTTTGATCTTTTTCTTTTTCTCTATATCTGAAAGTGGCATGTTATATAGCCCCCTATAACCAGCGTCATTAAAACTGCCAAAGTTAGTGACTCCTGCCCTTTTGGCTGTACTAAATAGTTTTTTGTTTTCAATAGTTACTTCACCTCTGATATATAAGCGTTTTTCGTCAGCGTTCATTTGCTCATATATTTCTTGACGTCTAGTTTGAATAGCAAAGTAAGTTTGTGCTTCGGCAATCTCTTTCTTATATGGATCTCCGTTTTGAGCGATAAGATAGCAGGCGTATCTATCTAATTTCCAGTTTTTAATTTCGCGAATAGTGTTTGAGCCTATCTCTACCATTTTAACCGTGCGGTTGAAATGGTTTTTGACTGATTCACCGCTATTTATGCAAGCTTGTGTTGCTCGTTCAATAACAAATTCTGATTTTTGCCAGACCTTATATCCCAAAAGTGGCATTAAATCTCTGGCCTCCCAATACTCCACGCCGTTATCGTCAACGTTCTTAATACTTTCGAAGTTAGAATGCAGAGAAATTAGGGCTAATTGTGGAGTCATAGTTCTAATTTATACCCAAACTATAACCGAAGTCAAGCCAATGATATTGCGTGTCTATTTGTGATTTTTGAGCCTACCGACGATGACGGGCAAGGCTAAAGTAATCAGATAGTAAAGATAGACGTCGAGCTTGTAATAGCCATCGGCGGGATGGAATACTTTGACGAGGAAGAAGTAATCAAATATTACAGCAATGAGAGCCCAAACTACTCCGAGGAAGATCGCCTCCCCTTTGGTTTTAAAATTGATCTTTTTATGTAGAACCCAGAGAGTAATCAAGATACCGAAAGGCATGATCACCCAGCCGAGGAGCGCGGGCGAGACGACAGCAAATAGAACTATCCCCAGTAAATAACCAATGAGCCAAAGGATGAATCCCCAGATCAAACCAGATTTAACGAGTTGTTTGGACATATGCCCTCCTTATAAACCAAGTAGTGTGAAAGCTTGGTGAACTAAGATGCCTGGCCAGACGAGACTTTTGACAATACCCATGATGACCGCATTGAAAGTATTCATGGTGGGGAAGAAATAGATGAGCGCTCCGACAAAACCGAGACCATAAACCGCTGAGGATGAGCCACCCTGATTGTTACCTGACTTTTGACAACAAGTGGAAGGGTTGCAGTTTTCGCATTTTTGTTCGACTACTTTTTTGGCTGGCATAATTGCTCCTTTTTGTAGAATATATCTTGATTATAGTTCAGCCTTCAGCTGCGTCAAATGTTAAAGGCAACCTAAACCAAGTAAGTTTCCCACAAATGGGATGCGCCCATAAATCACAATGTTAATAATTACTAAAACAGCTAGTGCAATTATAATATTTCGAATCAATTTTAATTTTTTAAATTTTAATTTTGCGAGAACGATATAAGTTGTGAGTAGGAGTAGTAGAACTACTACGACATCTGTGATCAAAATGGTGGAAGTGCACGCTGTATTACTATTATCAGGCATTGGAATGGATATGGTGGGACCAGATGATTCATTCATTAGATAATGGTATCACTTTATGAAACTAAAACACTTATCTCGGCGGTAACGGACTATGTTGGAACCTATTTCTCTAACCAATTTTTTACTTCTATTGTCAATCCAGACAAAAAATCATCTCTGTCTTTGATAAGATATGGTTTATAGGTATATTTTAAAGCCTCTTTTTTCAAGTAATTGCTAAATAACATTGCCCATTCAACTTCAATTCCTTTAACATCGTCAGAATAAGTTTTGGCATCATCCCAAAGTCCTCGTGTATATACAACATTCTTTACTCTCTCACGATCTTCATCGATAAGAAATATTGGTAATATCTCTGTTTTACTTAGATCTAATTGTTTAACTAGTGCTGGTAATATGGCTACTCCCTCTACTATAAATGTTTTCCACACATAATCATGCTCTATTAATCCTTTTACACCTTTCCATATTTCAGTACTTTCGGCATTTTGAGTATCAACTATTTCCTGAGGAGTGTGGCTACTTAGATATTCCTCTGCTGTAACTTCTTTATCAGCAAATTGAAACAGATGAGGATAATCTTCCTTTCGAACAATTTCACGCATTGTTTCACGAAAAGTATCGGTAGAAATCCAAGGCAAGTTAAATTCCGCTGCCAATTTACGAGCTATAAAACTTTTCCCATTTGTTGGGGCACCTCCAATCAAAATAACTCTGTTCATGCATATATTTTATCAGGTTCTTATGGCATACACCGCTTCCAGAGTATTATCGATGACTCACTATGTGCATTGTGATAATTTTCATATCTAATACTATTTTTTGCGAAAAACCCTAATGATGGATATTCTTCTAACTTATGAAAGTTTATGTTGGACTAATATTTATGTCTGAAATTATACTATGACTTCAGACGAAAATGTGAGCTGATGTTCTGGAATGCCTAAACTTACACCATAATCTTTAACGGCATCGTATTCTTTGATATTATGTCGATTAACCTTAAAAACCTTACCCTTAAAAATAATAAAGTGATATTTTTCATTTTTGAAATCGGCATACCATTCATGTTCTAACTCTATACTATTACTAAGTTTTTCTGCGATTTTACTAGCCAAACTTTCAGAAATTTCTACAGTATGTAGCGTCCATTTTTTTAACCATGGAGTTTTATGTGATGGTGTTACTTCTTCTACTTTTGTAGATATGATATTTATATCATCGAGCAAGTCTGTATTTTGAAGGCTTTCTTCAATTATTATTCCTTTGTAATTCATAGGTTTTGTTCTTCCCATTTTCTAACTAATTCAAGCATTTCTTGTTCAAAATCAGGAATAAATACTATTTCAATTTTTTTATTATTGCTCTCATTCAAAGTCTTGTTGTCGGTAGAACCTTCATAATAAAATTTTGTGACCATTTCAGGAGTTTTTTTGCAAGCATAAACTACTCTTGTAATTCCACTCCAGTTAGCAACCGAGAAACACATATTGCAACACTCTAACGACCCATAAAGCGTTGCACCATCAAGATAGGAGCTAATACTTTTACATGCTTTCCTTATAGCAGAAGTCTCAGCGTGTTCTGTCGGGTCATTGAGTTTTCTCCCAAGGCTAATACCTTCTGCAATTATCTTTCCATCTTTAACAATAATTGCTCCTGCAGGAAACCCTCCCTCTTCAACAGATTTTTTTGCTTGCTCAACTGCTAATTTCAAATAATCTTTATCATTCATAATCTTTTATCTCCAACAATTTCTATTTCTAAAATCTTGATAATTTTTAACTAGTTTGATTGTCATATTATTAATACTAGTATTTTATCAGGTTCTAACGAATTGAAATATGATCTATTTTGATCTAGTTAAGTTGGCGGTAACGGACTATGTTAGAACATATTATGAGAATAAGTTATTTTTTATATTCTAATAAATCCCATAAATTACCATATAAATCTTCAAAGACTGCAACAGTACCATAAGACGCTTCTTTTGGTTCCCTAATGAATTTAATTCCTATCGAAACCATTTCATTGTAATCTCTCCAAAAGTCATCAGTTTGAAGAAAAAGAAACACACGACCACCTGTTTGATTGCCTATATATTTTTCTTGACCAGGTTTTGAAGGTCTAGCTAAAAGCAATGTTGAGCCTGATGACCCAGGAGGAGAAACTGTCACCCATCTTTTATCTTGTTCTGGCTGATAAATATCTTCGACTAGAGTGAAATGAAGTTTTTTAGTATAAAACTCAATCGCTTCATCATAATCTCGAACTACGATTGCCACATGAGCCAATGATTGTTTCATTTAATTATTTTATCAGGTTCTGACGAGTTGAAATATGATCTACTTTGATCTAGTGAAGTTGGCGGTAGCGGACTATGTTAGAACCTGGTATCAAAGTAATCTACTTTCGTTCAAGCAAAATTACTCCTATAGTAATTAGTGCGATTGCAACCCATTGATAGCTATTTGGCTTTGATCGATTTCCTATTGGAAATAGCCAAAGTAACAATAGAACGAACAGACTTTGAGCACCGTTCATGACTGAAACATATGCACCGACAGGAGCAATTGCTACTGCAATATTTCCTAGCCAGACACTGCCCTCTGCAAACATTTCATTAAACAAGCTAAAAGTTAAGAATTTTTTACCTTGGTGTTTAATTCTGTATAAAAATCCATCTCTATATCTCTTGGCAAAAATAAAAATCAGTATTCCAATACACCCGATGCCTATTAATTGATAAAAAGAAAATGCAGAGGACGAACCATAACGTGAAGCTACTCTGGCCATATACATTGGTACTGCGGCAATACCAGTAATGGGGATTCCCCAAGTAAGTAGTTTTGTCGGTACTTGCCACTTAAATGTTCCCGCATCTAAGATATAAGCACCATACATCAATATCGCCATTGCGATCAACCCATTTACCGAAATCGTTCCACCGTCAAATAGCTCAAATATGAGTAGCCAAATAGTGCTTATCTGAAAAATAGGTCCGACTTGGCTAACTGGAAAAATTTGTAGTAAGTAAAAGTATGAGCCAAACATGATGACCATCGGGATTGACGAGATGATGGCTAGAGTCATTGGATAAGGATCAAGTTGGGTGTCTTTGACAATAAAAGCAATTATTCCAGCTCCAACAAAGCTCATTAGCGTAGAAATCAGTAATACACTCCCCACTTTCGTGTGAATGTCACCTCCCTCTGGGAGTTTGTTTGAAGTTGCTAGATGTTCGTCGGTATAAAGGACGAGTGCCATCAAGATGATAGAAGCTAGCGTGTATAAAAACCACATAGATGAATTATAGATTACTTAGATCAGTAAGAATACTGGGAAGTATCAGGTTCTGACCAATTGAAATATGATCTATTTTGATCTAGTGAAGTTGCGGGACTAGGACTCGAACCTAGGAGACGACATTCAGAGTGTCGCATGATACCACTTCATCATCCCGCAAATGATAGCGCTATTTTACCAGATCAAAGGGTTTTGAGGTGAGCACGGGTATAGTGCCAGATGGCACCAAGACCTGCCCAGGTGAAGAGGAGCGAGGCTAGCGTGCCTACACCAGGGACAGCGTGCAGGAGATAGAAAGCGACGAGTCCTAGGGCGAAAGTAGCATAGACCCCCAGCCTGTTAAAGTTGAACTGCTTGGCGGCAAAGTTGCCGAGCGCGTAGCTAGCGATCAGTTTGGCTAGATGAAGCTCAAACCAAAGGAGAAGAACGAGCATACCAGCTAGCGGGAGACCGATAATGGTAAGGGCTAGCACGAGGAAAACGGGGAAGGCAAAAAGAGTGATCAGTAAGCCAGTCCCTACGCTACTCCCAACAGTTGAGAGGAGATGAGTCGAGAGATTGTGCATCGTTTTGGGGAAGAGTTTGAGCAGGAGGAAACCGATGAGGAGTGAGCCGAGGAATGAGATCATCAGCCAGCCACCATGCATGACCTGGCCAAATTTACCAAAATCTTCTTTGGCTTTGGCCATATCTTTTTTGGCTGATTCTGGCTGAACGAAGCGAGTAGTAGTGCCGGCGACCGTTGAGGTTTCGCTTTGGTTGAGAGTAGAGGTCTCGTCACCGAGCGCGTAAATGAGATCTCCAGCGATAATTGCTTTTGGACCGAGCTCGATCGTACCAGCGCCGAGGCGAGCTTCTTTGCCTACTTTGTTGTCTAGATAGAGACTGCCGGCACCGATCATGGCACTGCGACCGATGGGGGCGGAATTTTTGAGATTGCCGGCTCCTGCTATCAGGGAACCGCCGATTTTAGACTCTTTGTCGATCATGACATTGCCAGCGCCCACTATGAGCGAATTGCCGATCGTGGCACCAGATAAACTGAGGTCACCGGTCCCGACAAATAAACCACCTTTGATATTGCCACTGACAGTGACTGTTCCAGCACCGACGAAGACATCGCCCGTGACGGTACCATCGATATTGACGCTTTCGCTAGTAATGAATAGATCGTCATCGATAGTTTCTGTTGCGGGGATAGTGAGAGTCCCCTTTTCTTGAATCATAACTTTGGCTGAAACTGGAGTGGCAAATAAGAACATAGAACAAAGAATATAGAATATTGATGAATAAAGTTTTTTCATGACGCTCCTTTATTTTAATTCTTTGTATTCTTTGGGTTTTAATCTCCTGGCTTCGATCTTTTTGAGTGTGCCAATGATTTTTTCGTGAAGATCGATATCCTTGATCCGGGCGATACGCAAAATCGTGACAACTAGATCACCTAGTTCTTGCTGATATGACTCATCATTTTGAGCGGCGAGATTCAAAGGCTTACGACCGTGCTCAGCGAGGTAGGCACGCGCGATCTCCCCCACTTCCTCGGTGAGCGACAAGAGGAGGATAGAGCCGTACTCTTTGGAGTAGCGTTTGCCGCGGTCGATACGCGAGAGATAGTTGAAATATTCAGCAAATGGCGACTTGTAATGTGGATGTTTTATTTTTGTCATAAACCCATTTTACACTACTGCCCTATTTGATCGAACTGGGGACAGTACCCGTAAACTGGAGAGAGCCAGAACCTAGCTTGATAGACTCTAGATTGATCCCTCCAACCTGCTTGATGCGTCGCTCGATCACATCTTCTACAACCCTAGCGGCAGGGGTAGTAATCGACTCGGGGACACTAACTTTGCCTAACTGGAAATCGCTTGGACTAATAGAAATCTGATTGTTGGTCGCGCCAGTTGTGCCTTTGACATAAAAAGGTAAGTCGCCGGAAACATATTTGGCATAACTTTTGCCCTTTTCGATATCGGCATCGCTATAACCGAGAGTCTTAGCTACGGAGATCGCGGTGGCGATCTCTAAAACACCAGATACTTCAGCGGTGCCATCGTCGTTGAAGCGAACTTGGACGTCGCGAACCGGGAGACTGGGACTGCGACGTTTCCACTGCGCGAGGATGGAAGTGGCGGCGACGCTAGAAACCTGCTCGTCGACCTTGATTGACCCAGAGAATACTCCTTCTCTACCGACTGGGACTACTCCTCCAGGGAGTTCATTTTTAAAATTAATTTTTTGTTCTAACGAATCAGTATAGCTCGGATCGACTTTGACCCCGAGATCTACAGGCTTAGCAATATATTTTGATACTCCTGGCACAAAACCAAGATAGGCGAGGCCAGCGACGGGGATCAAAATAAGTAACAAAATAAAGAACAGAAATTTCTTCATAATCTATCTCCAATTTAATACTATGGAAGATATTATCCTACTTTTATTTTGGGAAAGAAAGCTGGGGTAGCTTTGGCGTATGCTCGCCAGTCAGCACGACCTTGATACTTTTTTTCTAGGAGCGGGATGCCGGAGACGAAAAGTAAGAGGAAATCAATCGTTAAAGGCCCTATAAAAACAAGATAATTATGAGTAACTCCGTAAGCTAGGAAAACTATTCCCCACCACAAGGTGGCTTCACCGAAATAATTGGGGTGACGGGTGAGAGACCAGAGACCAGTAGTCATCAACTTGCCTTTATTACTTTTCTTCTTTTTAAACTGATTTAATTGCCAATCGCCGACGACTTCAAAGAAAAACCCCGTGAGCCAAAGAGCCATGCCTAGAAAAAGGAATATCGGAGAGATTGCTGATTTTCCTGTCATCGTCAAGACAATGGGGACCGCTACAAGTTGCATGAGAAGCCACTGAAAAATAAAAACCTGGAAGAAAGAGTTCAACACCCAATGCTTGCCCCATTTTTGACGCATGGCTTGATATCTGAAATCCTCGCCTTTGCCCCAATTCCGGAGCGTAAGATGAACAACCAAGCGAATACCCCAAATACTTACGTAAACAAATACTATCTGGGAAGCAATACTGGGAACCGAAAAGAGAAAGGCAATTAAGGCAATAATGACAAAACCAAGTCCCCAAATAATGTCGACGATACTGTTATTGCGAATTAAGACTGCGATAAGGAAAGCGATAAGAAAGATTAGGAGAGAAGCGCTCATTGTGATAATAAAAAGGTTTAGCATACCTTTATGGTACCATAGATGAATTGTTAGGCTATAATATAGAGTTATGAAGTACTCACAAATGTTCGTCAAAACGCTAAAAACTGTCCCAAGTGCGGCAGATACGGCTAATCATCGATTGCTCGTCCAGGCAGGATATGTGCGTCAAGTGATGGCAGGCGTCTATACCTATCTCCCCTTGGGTCTAAAAGTATTGCAGAAAATTTCGAAGATTGTACGCGAAGAGATGGACTCGATCGGAGGCCAAGAAGTGAGCATGCCACTCCTGCACCCGTCGGCCTTATGGAAACAAACAGGAGGCTGGGACAAGATCGATGTCTTATTTAAAGTAAAGAGTCGAACAGACAAAGATTATGCTCTGGCTCAAAGTAACGAAGAGACAGTCACTCCACTGGCCAAAGAATGGATTCATAGTGCCAAGGATATGCCGCTAGCGATATACCATATTAACTCTAAATTCCGCGATGAACTACGCTCTAAATCTGGAATCATGCGCGGTAGAGAGTTCCTGATGAAGGATATGTATAGCTTCCACGCGAGTCAAGCTGATTTTGATAAATTTTACGCGACAGCTAAGGCCGCATACCTGCGAGTGTTTAAACGTTTGGGCCTAACGGCAAAAGTAACGGAAGCATCGGGTGGAGCATTCACCGAGAAAGTTAGCTACGAATTCGAAGTATTAACTGATGCCGGGGAAGCACCGATCCTGTACTGTGATAAATGTGATTACTGTGTAAACGTCGATGATATCAAAACTTACAAGGTCGGTGATGATTGTCCGATTTGTAGTAAAGATCAACTGAAATCTGCAATGGCCTCGGAGGTAGGTAATGTCTTTGATCTAGGTCAGAAATACTCTAAAGCCTTTGATGTCACTTTCACGGATGAAAGCGGAGAAAAGAAATACCCTATCATGGGATGCTACGGAATCGGCATCTCACGTACCATGGGCGTCATCGTAGAAAAATTCAATGATGAGCGAGGAATTCTCTGGCCAGCGAGCATCGCCCCCTACACAATCCACCTCGCAAGTTTGAATACCAATGATGAAAACGTGATCAAGCGAGCTGACGAAGTGTATGAACTACTGACTAAAGCGGGAATCGAAGTGCTATACGATGAGCGCACAGAAGTTGGGGCAGGACAGAAGCTAGGTGAAGCCGACATGATCGGCTGTCCGATTCGTGCGGTAGTTTCTACTAAGACGGGTGAACAGATTGAGGTGAAGATGAGAAATGAAAAAGAAGCGAAATTGATGAGTACCGATGAGTTGATCGGACTCGCAAAAGACCTAGTCTAATCGCAAAAGTTCCGATCTATCTTTCGCTACGCTGCAGACCGCTTAAAGATCGGAACTAGGGATATTGGGCACTTCCTTCAAGGTCAGACCTTTGGGGACAGGCGCAATAAACATTTTTCACGGCCGAGGACTTGCATCGTTTCAAACAGTGGTGGGGTGGCTGTTTTGCCCGTGACTGCTACGCGGAGCATCATAAAGTACTGACCAGGTTTCCACCCATTGGCTTCAGATAGCGATCTAACTTTTTCCTCAATGTTTTCACACGTCCAATCTTTGTCTTCAAAAGCCGAGAGATCCGTTTGGGTAGCTTTTAACTGCGTTGTTACTTCGTCTAAAGTAGATTTTTTCACAAGTACCGACTGGTCGACAGTGATATCGCGATAGAAGAAATCAGTCAGTGACTCAAAATCTTTGAGGGTGACGAGGCGTTCTTTAATGAGTGGCAAGATCTGGAGCGCCAGACTTTCTGGACAATCACTTGGGATAAATGGCCTCAGACGTGTAATCAACTCAGCATCTGACATGGCGCGGATATACATCCCATTGATCCAGTTGAGTTTGTCGATATCATAAACTGGGGCAGTGAGAGTGATGCGCTCGAGTGTGAAGAGTGCAAGGAATTCGTCCAAAGAGAAAATATCTTTTTTCTCCGGATGAGACCAACCCATGAGCGCCAGAAAATTGTTGATTGCTTCGGGTAGGTAACCTTTGTCGCGATGCGAAAGGATAGAGACATCATTTTTGCGTTTACTCATCTTGGAGTGATCTTTGTTGCGAATAACAGGCAGATGAGCAAATACTGGTAGGTCCCAGCCAAATGAGCGATAAATCAAAACATGTTTGGGCGAACTAGAGAGCCACTCCTCTCCGCGAATGACATGGGTAATCTTCATCAAGTGATCGTCGACGACGACGCCTAGGTGGTAGGTGGGATAACCATCTGATTTGAGTAAGACCTGGTCATCGATGCCGGAATTTTGGAACTCGACAGGTCCTCTGACTATATCCTGACAGATAGTGACGCCTGACTCGGGGACTTTGAGACGGACAACATGTTTCTCGCCTGCTTCGACCCGTTTTTTTGCCTCAGCCAAATCGAGGTGACGGCAAAACTTGTCATATTTGGGTAGTTCTTTTTTGGCTATAGCATCTGACCTAACCTGATCCAGGCGTTCTTTGGTACAAAAACAATAATAGGCCTGACCATTTTCGATCAACTCTAAAACGTGTTTTTGATAAATGGGGAGACGCTCTGACTGAGTATAGGGAGCGTAAGGACCACCAATATCTGGAGCTTCGTCGTAGGGATAGCCGAGCCATTTCATGGCTTCGAAGATGACTTCGACTGCTCCTTCGACGTAACGCTCGCGATCGGTATCTTCGATACGGATGATGAACTGCCCATGATTCTGCTTGGTGATAGCCAGATTGCGCATAGCGATATAGGCAGTGCCGAGGTGGGCAATACCAGTTGGACTAGGAGCGATGCGAGTACGTACAGTCATGAAAGTATTATATACTAGAGCCATGGCAAATCTCGGAGAGACAGCGATTGTGGCGCGTAAAGCGATCAAATATGGCGGGATTGCGCTCGTATTTTTGATGATCGGCAGAATTGTACTGACTGCCTCGATTGCGTACTGGAAAAAAATGAATCCGGCTCCCCCACCCCCACCTGATGTGCTCTTTGGCAAGCTACCAAAGATAGTTTTCCCTCAGGCAGAACTGCAAACATTTAACTATTCTTTAGAGACTCCCACAGGCGGACTCCCGACGAAACTACCTAATCAGTTTAAAGTCTTTTTTATGCCGATCAAGAAAGCGAATCTACTGGCTTACGATAGCGCGCAGGCTGTGGCGACCCGGCTAGACTTTATCGACGATGCCAAGAAATTGTCGGAGACT
>Ga0194063_10000273_pt1 | contig 39010 bp, 39 predicted proteins | sample SepL3720m_MetaG_FD_155459 | JGI IMG/M metagenome (GOLD analysis project Ga0194063, IMG submission 155459) | Anoxic zone freshwater microbial communities from boreal shield lake in IISD Experimental Lakes Area, Ontario, Canada - Sep2016-L373-20m | ecosystem: Environmental > Aquatic > Freshwater...
CGCCAACCGCAACTAAACCACTAGAAAGACCGATATTGGCGGTATTATCTGTGCCAAAGTAAACCAAGTAACCAGCCAGACCAGAAGTAAGTTCATTTTGATTTGCGTTGTCAGCCGGTGCGGTCCATGAAAACGATGGTGTGGCGTAATTATGCCAAGTATCGGTGGTCAAAGTCGTCGCTCCACCCAAAGCATTTTTGGCAACAACGGTGACAACACTGGGATTGTTCGGTGCCGCCGTATCGGAAACATAGGTCATATTAATTGAACTTAGGGCTGGATTATCTATTCCGTCAGTGACGAAAAATGCTCGCCATTTGATATTATGCGCCGGCGTAATAGTCGGAAAAGTAGAAATATTAGCATTTACTTCCGCAGCTGTATTGGTCTGATAAGCATTATTTTTATCAGCCAAAGTCCAAGCCGCACCATTGTAGTAGTAATAGCTAGCCGAGGCGATACTACCAACCGTAGAATCATTTGACAATTGATAATGCAGTGTCCCAGTCGAGCCACCAGCTAAGCTTTCACTATAGCCCTCAAGCGACGAATAAGTCATTGGCGATTTGAGTGACAAAGTTGGATAAATCGAGCTGCTCGCCGCTGGTGTCGAACTCTCAGCAACAGTGATGCCATACTTGGCACCCAAAGTTTTTTCCACACTATTGCGTGAAGTATTATCTAAAATAGATTTTTGAATAACGACCGGCCCAATCCAACCGTCAAAGGCTCGGTCACCAGCCGCTTTATTGCCAAGATATGTTGGACCTCCAACAGTAGGAGGTCCAGATACTTGGTCAGCAGTTCCGCTGAGTGCCCCATTAATATAAACATTAACTTTACCATCAGCTTTGCGTGTCACAGAAACAACGTAAGGAGTGTTAAAAGCAATTGAAGATATTGGTGTCACCGCATATCCTGTACTGCTATCACTACTAACCTGTATTGCATTACTATTTACATTACTCATGCATATATAAAATTTGGAATTATCAATAATTCTTCCCACACTACTGCCTCCACTACTTCTTGGTTTTATCACCGTCGTCACCGTTACATCGCCCGTACCAATCAAATCGGTAGAATTACCCAATGTATCATCAACCCCATCAAATTGAAAAGCTGGGTGGCTATTTATACCAGATACATCATAAACCGGTCGCAGGGTTTGAGATGTCTGAGTGAAGGTGTTGGAATGACCAGAAAGATCAGTTATTTTACTAACTGCACCATCATAATAACCAACACCGTATCCCTGAGTAACTGTTCCAACATCACTCAAGTCATTTCCATTGGCTGTCTGGTCTAACCTAGTTCCCGATTTTGTATCTAAATTCCAAAATCCTTTGAGACTCGCATCACCAGAAATTGAAGTCGGTAGTCCCGCGTATTTTAATCCTTTGCCGCCATTAAATAATGCTGTTTTTTCATCTGTCGTTAAAATCCTCTTAATCATTCCCCAGCCGTCAGCACGACCTGGAAGAGAATTTGCTGCCCCATTGGCGTAACTACCGATATTGAAGTCATTTGCTGCAGACAAAACCCCAGCGGAAGTCGCCGTAGTAACTGGCGTACCATTGTTTACACTAATAAATATCTGATTGTTTACTGAGTCGTGACCATAAACGATAAAATACCAGTTGCTAGTTGAAACAACATCTGTGAATACATTCTGACTAGCGCTATCTGCAGCATTTCTGACATAGAATTGAAACCTATTAAATGGAGCAACTGTAGCAGTTCTCAACATATATTCACCACCAACACCATTGGCGTTTCCTTTAGAAATAATTCCGCCTGGATTAGAGCCGACAAAGAAATTGTCCATATTCACCCAACCAAATAGAGTGAAGTCAATATCTCCAGTTTGTAAAGAGGCGTTGCTTGTTCGTTTTAGATAATTGCTTGTTCCATTAAACTGAGCTGCAAAGTTAGAGTCTGTTGAAAGTCCTGCAGCGATACCAGCAGCAGCCAGAGGTCCGACTGATTCAATAGTGACATTGTCCAAAAATACTGATTTTGAAATATAACCTGAGTTTCCAGTAATATAGAAGTTACCATTAGTGGCTGTAAAATAAACTGTGTATTGAGCATAAGATGTCGTCAGTGTGACCGTTGAGTATCCTGTGTTACTATCACCAACCCTGATTACAACACCAGTTCCAGAAGCCTTACCATAGAAAGTTACCTTGTACTTTTTACCAGTGACCAAGCCTCCATTTTGAGCAAGGGAAGCACCTTGTGCAGCAGCATCAAAGTCAAACCTAGCAGCATAAGTTCCTGAGTAAGGAGCGGAAGTTTCAGCATTTATTGTTGATAATCCAGCACGAGTCTCTATCCAAGTAGCAAATACGTCAGCACCACCAGCACCGAGAGTCTCAAATCCACCATTGAGAGTCGTAGCATTGATTAGTTGGACGCCAGCAGGAGTTAAATTGTTAGTACCCTTGGCGTCGTAGCGAGTGCCAGACTCCTCATTCATACCCCACCAAGAAGTCAATGCAGTTTGAAAACTATCCAAACCATTGGCCGAGGTCAAATCTGCATAAGTACGACCATTGCCAGAATTATACAAAGCTGTTGCTTCGCCAGAAGTTGAAATGGATTTTTTGAAATATGCGGAGTCGATACGACCATTGAGAGGTAGTGCGAGGTCGGATTGATTTCCGATTACAAAGGCAGTAGCACCAGCCGTAATAGCTACATCAGCTAAAGAAATTGTAGCAGCATTATTGACAGAAATGTTGACTGTATTAGCCGTAGCGTCGTGCCAACCCCGAACAAAATACCAAGTAGAAAGGCTCGCCGTTCCAGTTTGTATTGCTACCGCAGTATTACCACCAAACTTAAAGTTCTGACTAACAGATGAATACCAAAGTCCATATTCACCACTACCAGCTAATCCTTTTGAAATAATCATTCCACTCACATTGCTATCAAGGTAAACCCACGCTCCAACCTCGAAATCGATATCACCAGTCTGGAGCGAGGCGTTGCTTGGAACAGTTAAATAGTCTTTGTTTGCTGCTGTAAACTGTGCCGCACCATCGGCACTGACGCCAGAAGCAGGGTTGATATTAGTCGTGGCACCAGTGGCAGCACCTGGAGTTGAAAGAGTCGCTTTTGAACTTGTAGTGGAAATCCCAGCATCGGCCTGATAAATACTATTGTCGCCACTAAAATTCCAGGTTTGGGTTGCCGCCATAACCTTATCTGGCGAGCCACCGTAAAAAGTTGTAAGCAAAAAACTGGCGAGCAATAAGATGACGCCGACTGTGACCGAACCAGCTTTGACATTCAAATTCAAATGCTTTTTGCGAAGCTGCCAAGCAGATGGCTTCGCCGAGATATTATTTTTAACAGCAAAAACACTCTTCTTTACACCTAAAGCAAAAGTTTTTAGACCCTTTACAACTTTTTTGAGGCTAATCTGCAATCCCCTCCCCAAATTTATTTACACTTTTCACTTCGGAACTGTATACATATAATTATATACAAAAAAATAACTCGCGACAATGGCAGACAAGTTATTTTTTTCTGTTCTATAGCTTTTTACAAAGATTGGTGCCCGAGGCGGCCTGCCCGCCATCGCAAGGCTCAGGCATTGCAGGCGGGGAGTCGAACCCGCATAGCTTGAGGCCACATCATTTTAAGTGATGCGTACCTGCCTGCCGGCAGGCAGGTATACCATTCCACCACTCGCCCATTATTGTTTTAACTATTTTCCAAGAACCGTTTATAAGCTCTATTCTACCATTCAATGAGAAATCGGCTACCTTTTTGTGAAGCAAAAGAATGGCTGCGGATCGGCATGCTGTTTAAATTTATTTGTGGTAGGCGAGGCGGGAGTCGAACCCGCATCCCTTGAGGGGACATCATTTTAAGTGATGCGTGTATACCATTCCACCACTCGCCCATTATTGTTTTAACAAACCGTCGATCTCTTCTCTTCCGATACCTGATTTAAAATACTTTTCTCTTTCCCGTGCTTCTGTTCTAGTGGCATATTTCTCAAAATGAATCAACTTCAAGGGCATTTTATTTTTCGTTGACCGAACTCTTCCAGAATTATGCTGACTTATTCTTCTTTCAAGATTATCAGTTAATCCTTTGTAAACAAAATTACGAGACTCTGATTTTAGAAGATACACATAATACATTTTAAGTCCTTCGTGCCTGCCTGCCGGCAGGCAGGTATACCATTCCACCACTCGGGCTTTTATACAATTTCCCAAATATTATTGACCTTGGATAGCTCACCTTCGATCGTAAACCCAGCAGCTTTTTTATGGCCGCCGCCGCCAAGCAGTGAGGCTAATTTTGACAGGTCAACATCATCTCGCTCAGTTCGCAAGCTCCCCATGATAGTACCATTTTCACTCTCGTATATCAACAAAGTCGCCCGAGTTCCGGGCACAGTATTCAGCAAATTAATCAAACCAGAAAGATCATCCTCTGACGCCCCAGATAGCAATCTATCTTCTTTCGACAAAACTGAATAAGCAATGCCAAACTCATCATTTATCGACAGACGATCCATCGCCACTCCCCAAATTTTCAGCTTTGAAACTGACTTTTCGTGAGAAATATTCTCAGAGATTTTCTTCAATCTAGCTCCACAACACAACAGCTTGGAGACTATTTTCATCACATCTTCCGAGGTATTGCTGTGCTGAAAACCGCCTGTATCAGTGTATATTCCGCACAAAATATAGGTCGCAACATCAGCATCAATATCACAGCCTAGTCCAGTTACGATCCGATAAACTATTTCAGCCGTCGAACTTGCCTGATCATCCACATAGTTCACATCGGCCAGTCGCCAGAGATCATTTTTGGGATGATGGTCGATATTGATAACAAAATTGCCATTTTTCTTGCAGTCAAGAATCATTTGCTCAACCTTGGTTCGACGCAAATCACCACAATCCAAAATAATGATCGTCTCTTCTTGGGAAACAGTGAGACTATGAAGTCCATTCGTACTAACAATCTGGTCGTGCTCACCGAGAAATCGGAAAACTTCCGGTACTGGGTCAGCACAAATCATTCTGACTTCCTTGTTCTTTTGCCTCAACATTGCCGCCATTGCAAGAATAGACCCGACGGCATCACCATCAGGACTCTCGTGGCAAATGAGCACAAAAGATTTGGTTCCCTCGATCAACTTTTTCAGATTTGAGAATGAACCCATGTGAAATATAATTACCGATTGATCAAGATACAATAACCAAGAAACAATAATCAGTTAATATCCAATTACCAATTTCCAACCTGCCTGTCGGCAGACAAATTACTCAATCAATGTTCATATAATCAAATTACCAAATAAATGGCTAAATGATTAATTGATTAAATGACTAAATGATTAAATGCTTTAGCTCTCCAACACATACGCTACTCGGCCCTCGACTGGCAAATCAGACTTTTTGATCTTCAGCAGATCAACTGAAGTAGCCTTCTCCGCAGCAGTAAATTCAGCAATGTCAGTATACAGCATTGGGATGACGCAAAATGGATCGATCTTCGATAACATCGTCAAAGCCTCCTTGATCTTCACGGAACCGTCTTCACCCAAAGGCAAGAACAAAATATCAATATTACCAATCTCCTTGATCTCGTCTTCCTTGAGCAGATGGCCAATCTTGCCGAGATAACAGATGTTCAACTCTTCGGCACGAATAACATATATAGCATTTGATTCATCTTGTATACCATGGACGATCACACCGCTCTTCTCGTATTCACCGGGACCAGGCAAAACAAATTTATCAATTGACACAGTATAACCAAGATCAATAGTGGCAGACTTCGTTTTGATTTCGAATTTTTCGCCACCAAGAAATTTTATTTGCATATTTCCCCTCTCTACTTAGTTTTCTTCTCGGCCTTAACCTTTTTTTCTTTAACCGGTTTTTCTTCGACTACAGCCTCGATCATATCTTCAACCTTTTTGGTCTTGGTTGCTTTCGAAACCTTCTTCTCGGCAACTTTATCGGTTGATTCGCTTGGCTCAACATCAGCTGAGACAGAATCTTCCTTCGCTGCAGCTTTTGCTGACTTTTTCAATGTCAGACCAAGTCTATGACTATCAGTTTCAATATTGATAATTGTGAAATCGTATTTTTTACCAACTTCGACAAATAGATTCGGATCAGTCACTTTATCAGAAGATAGCTCAGAAATATGAACTAAACCGTCAATATCTTTATCAAGAGAGACAAAAGCACCAAACGGCGTGATCTTTGTGACTTCACCATTGATAGACTGACCTACTTTGTATTTAGCTGTAGCTTGTGACCATGGATCAGGCAAAAGTTTCTTGATCGATAGAGAAACCCTACCATCATCGACAGAGATAACCATAGTTTCGACTTCGTCACCAACCTTAAATAGATTGTGCAGGTTGTTTACACGAGTCCAAGAAATTTCTGAGATATGGACGAGTGCTTCGATCTCAGGATCGATTGAAACAAATAAACCGAAATCAACGATACCAGTGATGCGGCCCTTAATCTTGTCGCCGACAGCAAATTTATCAATCTTAGTCTTGACCTCAGTTGCTCTGACAGCTTTTTCCGAAAAAATCAGCTTATTGTTCTCGAGATCGCAGTTGATAACTTTTACAGACAACTCTTCGCCGATAATCTGACGCAGTCTATTCAAGATTTCATCCTTGTCGCCGCCATGAACACGTGGGTAGTGGATTGGCGCCAGCTGCGACACAGGCAAAAAGCCCATGATGCCGCCAGTTTCAGTCATCAAGCCACCTTTGTTCGCATCAGTAATTTTGATAGAAACAGGCTCGCCAGATTTGAATTTGGCTTCCATCTCGGCCCAGAACTTATCACGATCAGCTCGTTTGAGAGACAAAACAACATTACCTTCTTCGTCCTCCATCGCTATAACTGTCGCTAAAATCATATCCCCGACCTTGAGACCAGCTCTAGTCGTAATTTCACGCTCTGGCACAAAGCCAAGCGACTGGCCAGCCACATCAACCCAGATGCGGTTGCCACTGACAGCCAAAATCTTAGCTTCGATATTGTCACCCTCAGAGAATGGCAAAATTTTATCACCAAGTTCGGCGATCAAGCTCTCCATCGTATCAACTTTTGGTTTTGTAGAAACAGCTGTTTTTTCTGCTGCAACCTCTTCTGTTTTTTCGATCTGTTCGTCTACTGACATGCTATTAATTCCTTTCTTATTTCTTTTTCTTTGGTAAATATTTATTATATTTCGATTCAATTGACTTTACTTTGGTCGTGATCGCAATAGTTTTTGTCATGATAGTGGCTTCAACAACCAGCCAGACAAAAAATACGACGACAATCACATCCAAAACAATTCTAGCTGACAGATAGGGCAAATTTTCAGATCGGACGAAGGTATATATCAATCCGATCAGTCCCACCGTCATCAAGATCGTAAACAAGCGAGACAAAGTTTTCTTTATCTCCCCTTTCAAGAAAAACCACACACAGGCCAATACGACCAAAAGGCCAAAACACGATGAATACAGGATAGTCAGTAATGTCGAAGCTGGTGGTCGCGGATCCAACAACATGCTGGTCGTAAAATAACTAAACAAGTTTTGAAAAAAATCTGTCATGTTTGATTCTCGTGATTCCAATTGTGGTGCCGGGAACAGGACTTGAACCTGCAAGCTTTTTACAGCACAGCCACCTCAAGGCTGCGAGTTTACCAATTTCTCCATCCCGGCAATAATTGCTTTTTCAAACTTATCTTTTTTTCTTGTCAAAAATATCCGAGCGTTTTTATACATATTTTGATATATGACAAATGATGCTTTTTTTGCAAATGTCAGCTGAAAAACACTACCAGATTTTTTAATTTTTCCTCGAACATGCAGAAGATCCTCAATAGTGTCCCTAATCCACTCCAGATGAGTCCTGCTGGCACTAATAAATTGAGTATATATCATATAACTACTCTTCCACCGTTTATCCCAATAAGAATAACTCGAACCATCTCCGTCGAAGCAGCCACGCAAAAAATGAAGAAAATATTTATCTGGCACCTTGATAATTCCAATCGTCTTCGATTTATTGGGGGTTAATCCGATAGTCAACATCCACCGATATAAAGCAACATCGCTAAATTGAATTCTCGGGTACATCCGACCACAACCTCCAACTTTCCAAGTTATCTTATGATCAGCTGACAAACATTTATTAAAGTTTTCTAGCTGTTCAATATCTTTTGAAGTCAAATCCAAATGGCGACCATCCCTTGAAAGATTGCCATCTGTTACCATCAAACCAACTGCATATGCTATTTTAGACGACCACCTTGGCATAGTTGTCCAAATCTCAAGATAATAGTGTCTACCACTATTTTAACAAATAAAGACAAGTTGTAAAAGTGCTATTTGATGGAATTGGCTCCATTTTGAAAAAACCGTTGCTTGAATTATGTCAAGCGTGGTGCGCGCTGAGGGGCTCGAACCCCCGACATCCTCGGTGTAAACGAGGCGCTCTACCAACTGAGCTAAGCGCGCATATAAACAAAAAATCGGGCTTCAGCCCGAGTAATTTTTACACTATTCAAGCTGGTTTAATGATTTTTATAAATATAATATATCAAATAAAATCAATACTGTCAAAGTCGAGAAAAAACCTATTCTTTTCTTGGTGTGGCACTGAGCGTCGCTTATACCACACTAAGCATGGTGCCGAAGGCGGGATTTGAACCCGCAATCCGTGAGGAACACGGCTCTGAACCGTGCGCGTATACCAATTCCGCCACTTCGGCAATAATCAAATTCTTTTTTTTAAATAGGCTCTGCCAAATCCAGTCTTCAATGATTTTTCTCTCGAGATTGCTTTTTCTCTGCTCAGACATGCCTCGTAATACACCAACTTGAAAGGAATTCTGTCGCTCGTTGATTTCACCTTGCCAGCATTATGTTCTTCCACTCGTCCTTTCAAATCATCAGACCACCCGATATACAAATCGTTATCTCGCAAACTCTTTAATACATAAGTGTAATACATAGCCTTATTATATTCCATTTCACCCGCCTGCAAAAGCTGCTGCTTTAGCAATGCCTGCCAGCAATCGCTTTGCGATAGCAATGCAGGCTGGCGGGCAGGCCATTCGCCCATAAACAAATAAAACTCTCTACAAATCGCTGACTTTTTTCACTCGCTTCTCCATGATGTACCAATTACTGATATCTGCAAATCTTGATCCAGGGATATTACCACGGACATCAGCAACAGCCTTGATCTCACTTTTGACAAAATATTTATACTTAATTGGATCAAAAGTCTGATACAGATACTCACTCTGAAGCTTGGCATAAATCTGATCGTATTTGGCATTTCGCGCGTTCACATCGAGCAACATTCGCGCATCTTCGATCAGAATATCTGTCGCCTTGTCGCTATATCCAGAAAAGTTTTTCAGATCCTTCTGTGATGAATGCCAGAAAGCGTACGGGTCTCGATCGTAGCCTCGGTCATAGCCATAGACAAGTAGCTCGAAGTCTTTGCTATTAATTGCCGCCTGATAGTCTTGCAGGCTGAGATATCGAACTTGAATTGACACATTCTTTTTCTGCAGCGCAGCTTTCTCTTTCTCGGCCACAGCCCTCTGAATATCATTGTCCTGTGCCGTGATTGTAAAAGTAGCCTTTGCATCAAAATCAGTCTGCCCAAAAAGTTTTTCACGTCCTGCTTTTGTCGAAAGGCTGGCTTTGCGCGTGTTGGCAAATAAAATCAACTCTTTTTGCGAATTATAGCTACGATCGATTGCGTCCTTCGCCTCAGCTCCAAATATGGCCGACACGGCTCTATTTTTGCCAAATGCTGCCACAGCGCTAGCTTCAGTTGTATAGAGATCAAAGGTAAGTTTCTGAATATATGGTGCTACACCATAATAATTACTATTTGACTGAAGCTGAACCTGTGTAATCTTGTTGTCAGTCTGGATACCCTTGGTAAATTTATATTTACCAGCCCCCGTAAACCGCTTAGAAAAAGTAACAGGATCAACATTGGCCGGAATTATGCCAAAATTACAATTATAAATAAATGGTCCGTACGAATTTGGCAAGTTAAAAGTGACCGAATTTTGATCCAGATCATAAGATACTGTCACGCCCTTTAAGTTCGCGGCCAGCGGACTTTTCAGAGAGTCAGAGAGAATATTGGAAACTGTATATGACACATCGGACGGCGAAAGTGGTGTGCCATCGTCAAAAGTAATACCGTTTCGTAGGTAAAAAGTATATGTCTTCTCGTCTTTGCCTATCTCCCAGCGCTCAGCCAGATCCGGCAATATTTCACCATTAGAACCAACTGAAATCAGCCCTGGGAAAATCAATGACGAAATAGACTTTTCGGCGTCAGTAGTGACCAAGACTGGGTTTAAGGTTTTGACCTCGCCAACCATCGCCTCTTCGTACACACCACCAACGATCGGCACGGCAACAGTTCGATAAAGATAGCTTCGATAGATCAAGAAAACACCCAAGGCTACCGCCAGAGCAGTCAAAAGAACAGCAATCACTCTCTCCCACATTGGCATCAGCTTGAAGCTTATAGCCAATCTTTTGAAAAATTTACCAATATTATAAGCAGAATTTCGAATGAAATTCCCGACTAATTCAAAAATAACCTGAATTTTGGTTTTGTTCGACATATTTAGACGACAAAAACTAGAGCAAGAGCATTTAAGCAGAACAACACCGCGACCACGATAGTTGCATTAAATAGAAACTTCTCGATCCCTCGTCGAGATCGATAGACATTGCCTTCGCCACCAAAAGCAGCCCCGAGCCCAGAACCACGCTGCTGGAGCAAGATAAAGAAAACAACAAGAACGGCCAAGACAATTTGAATAATTTGTAAGAGATTTGTAAGCATTGGTTTGATAAAGAATATTACAAAGCTAGCGTTTTTGCAAGTTTGTGCTTACAATTCATTCACATTTTTGCTACAATCGCCGCATGACCACAGATTTTTACCAATATCTCGAAAGTATGACATCGCTTCGTCGCAAACAGATGAAAACGGCTATTTTTGTCAATCTGATCGACCAAGTTTCGGAGATTACCACCCTCTCAAAATTTGAACGAGAAAAAATTTCCTCCGAACTCGAGATCACCCCGTTTACTCTCGAAAAAGAACAAAAATCTACTGACGGCTCGACCAAATGGGCACTAAAACTTGCTGACGGCCACATCATCGAGACAGTCCTGCTGGAATTTCGCGACGGTCGCAACACCGTCTGCATCTCCTCACAGGTTGGTTGTGCCTCAGGCTGCCTCTTTTGTGCCACCGGACAGCTCGGCTTTACTCGCAATCTGACCAGTTGGGAGATCGTCAGTCAGGTTCTATTTGCCGCACGATATTTGAAAAAGAAAAAAGCTGAAGACTTCCGCCTGACCAATGTCGTCTTCATGGGCATGGGCGAGCCACTCCTGAACTTGGATAATGTGCTATTTGCTATCAAAGAATTAAACGATCCCGACTATTTCAATCTTGGCCGCCGCCATATGACAGTTTCCACCTGTGGTGTAATCAACAATTTACAGAAATTCATCGAGGCTGATACCGGCACAACTCTGGCCATTAGCTTGCACGCGCCAAATCAAGCACTTCGAGAGAAACTAATGCCGATTGCTCGTGCTCATCCGCTCGACCAGCTGATCAAAACTCTAGATAATTTTGTTCGCCAGACCAAGAAACGTGTCAGCTACGAATATCTCCTCTTGGACGGGATCAATGATAGCGAAAAAGAAGCCAACGAACTAGTCTCGCTCTTTCGCCAGAGGCTTGTCTTTATCAATCTCATCACCTTCAATCCGATCGGCAGCACCAACTTCAAGCCGACGCCACGAGATCGAGCCGACCGTTTCAAATCAATTTTAGAAAAAAATAATATCCCTGTGACCGTCCGTGTCAGCCTCGGCGATGAAATCTCTGCCGCCTGCGGCCAACTCGCAGGGGAAAAATAACTCTCACAAAACAAACTGACCACCCCGAATAACGAGGTGGTCGTGGTTTTTTGTAATTCATCGAAACTGCCGAGTAAGTGCCGACAATTTCTCCCTTTTGTCATTCCCGCGCAGGCGGGAATCCACAAATAGTTCTCCCCCTCAGAATCCAAAGATCGCCTTGGCGAGGAGAAATAACCCCGCTCCTCCAAGTGCGACCAAGAACATCCAAAGCAATATCCGCCAAAAATTGACGAAAATCCAGGCCACTGATTGGCCAACAATCAGAATAACATTAGTCAGTGCCCACGCCACAAGCGTGTAGGGCAATAACCCCCACACAAAAAACCAGAAAAAAATCCAATCCAATTTGTCCTCCGGCCATGTTTTGTCTTTGATCTGCCGGACTACCATCGCGACCGCAATAAGGATTATTACATATCCAATCTGACCCATAGCCCATCGATGATAAACAGTCACCGATGGTGCCAATAACGACATGATCGATCCGAGAAGTCCAAGCGTGGTTGCCAACACGAGAAGAACAGTCCAAAGAAGAAGAATGGCGTTACCATGGTTGTAGGTTTCCCTAGTAACAACTTCTTTTAAAGAAAGAATCTTCATTTTTCCCTCCTTGCGTAAAACCCGCCGGCCAGCTTTGAATGTCAAAGTGCACACTATCTAGCACTATTGTTAGATAGAATTGGATTGAAAAATCCTATTTCTTAGATACCACAAAACACTCTTAAAAGCAATGAACCAAGGCCAAAAATTTACGACCCACATTTTGCAACGATTACCAAAAAGTCAATATTTTTAGGATTATTCTGTTATTTTTTTCCAAGAAAAAAGCCCCAACATAATTGGGGCGTTTTTCTTGGAGCGGGTAACGGGAATCGAACCCGTTTCTCGTCCTTGGCAAGGACGCATAATACCGGTATACTATACCCGCAAAATCAATGGAGGCCTGGTCGGGAATCGAACCCGACTACGCGGTTTTGCAGACCGCTGCCTAACCTCTCGGCCACCAGGCCATTTATTTGACTGACAAATAACTGGCTAATTGTTTTTTCAAAAATCTGCGACCAGATCCACTTTTTAGAAATTTCTCTCTTCCCAGAGCGTCTCTCTTGTCAAGATAACTTTCGGAATAAATCAACTTCCAACATCCTTGCTTCCGACCGGTATAATCACCGCCGATCTTGCTATTATGTTCCGTCAATCTGCGATCGATATCAGTCGTAAATCCTGTATACCAAGACTTATCGATCGAATTCTCAATCAGATAAACGAAAAACATGCTTCCCTCCGTTTCAACATTCGGCCGCACCACGTGAAAATCTTGTTTTCCAAGACTCGGTTTTCGGCAGTGCCACGTGAATCGAGCCATTTCGGAGATTAAAAGCCCCGTAAAACTCACTCCGTTCGCCACGGGACACGTAAAAATCTCGCTGAAGCACTCGATTTTTACGTGGTGCCGATGGTCAGAATTGGACTGACGACACAAGGCCCCGAAAAACAAATCTTTGATTTGTATCGGGGTAAAATTTTCAACTTGCCCCGTAAAAATTGGTGCTCGGGGTGAGAGTTGAACTCACGACACAAGGATTTTCAGTCCTCTGCTCTACCGCTGAGCTACCCAAGCCAATTTTTTTTACGGGGTCCTCTGCTCTACCACTGAGCTACATCGGCATATTCGAAACAATATCTCGTAACATCCAGCTTCACGAAACTAATACTACCAAAAACTAGTTCATTCGTAAAGATTGCAAATCACAAAAGAATCGAATACATTATTGTTAAGATAAAAAAGATAATTAATCACGCTATTTTGCCCATGAATGGGTCAGGTAGCCAATACAATATGAGCAAGAAGAAACACAATAAGTTCAAAAAGAAACAACAAGCAATCACAGTCAAGGAAACTACCCAACCAGAGGCGATCAGTTCTGGCGATGAGTTGATCATGAGCAAAACGATCACCAAAGAGCTCGCTGTTGAGGCCGAAAACGAGATCGTAAACGGGCATGATTACAGCTATGTCAAAAAAGATCTCAAAAAAATTGGCATCGTCCTCGCAATACTGGTAATTTTATTTGTCAGCTTCTATATTCTCGGTATCAAAACAAATCTTTTAAATGCTTTTGGTGACTGGATTTACAAGATACTTCACATCAACATCTCGTAAGCAATCTCTCTCAGCTCAATATGTCTTTTCTTTCGGCCGATACTGCAGCGCCTCAGAGATATGTTCTATTTTAATATTTTCGCTGCTATCGAGGTCAGCAATAGTTCGAGCTAATTTCAAAAGTCGATGATAAACACGACCAGACAGCTTCATGCTGTCAACGGCCTGAGCAATCAATTTTTCAGCTTCGGCCTCGAGTTTGCAATAATTTTTGATATCTTTGGCTCCCATATCAGAATTTGACTTTATCTTGGTGTCGATAAATCTTTTTCTCTGCACCTCTCTCGCCTGCTCAACTCTGGCCCTGACAATATCGGACGATTCGGCAACTATATCTGAGGCCAATTTCTCATATTTAATTCTTGGCACCTCGATATGAATATCGATACGATCGATGATCGGCCCAGAAATCTTTTTTTGATATCGCATGATCTGAGTCGGCGTGCAGATACAGTGCTTCTCCGGATCTGACATATAGCCACAGGGACAGGGATTTTGCGCCGCAACCAACAAGAATTCGGCTGGAAAAGTCAAACTGCCAGTTGCGCGAGAAACAGTCACGACACCGTCCTCAAGTGGCTGTCGCAAAGCCTCTAAAACAGACCGTGGAAATTCGGGAAATTCATCAAGGAAAAGTACACCTCGATGGGAGAGACTTATCTCACCTGGACGAGGCCAACTACCTCCACCAATCAAGGCAACGCCCGAAGTAGTGTGATGAGGCGATCGGAACGGTCGGACTTCAACCAATCCTTCATCCCCTCTGAGCATCCCCGCGACCGAATATATTTTCATCACTTCCAGCACTTCATCGTCATCCATACTCGGCAAAATAGTCGCCAAACTACGAGCCAGCAATGTTTTGCCGGATCCGGGAGGCCCAGAAAGCAAGATATTGTGGCCACCGGCAGCCGCAATTTCCAAGGCTCTCTTGGCTTGTTCCTGACCAGAAACATAGGCGAGATCAAATTCTGCTTTCTCGGAGCTCGTCTCCTTGCGTCTTTTGTGCGCAACATAAGGTTTAACCCTGGCTTCATTTCGCAAATGTGCCACCAGCTCTTTCAACGACTTGACTGGTACGACCTCGACCCCTTTAATCAAACTCGCCTCCTCGGCATTGACCGCAGGTAAAAATATTTGCGTGTAGCTCTTTTCAGCCGCGAACATTGTGATCGGTAATATCCCGTTTACATGTCGAAGCTCTCCGTTCAGCGAAAGTTCACCGACAAAGAGAGAATTTTTCAGCTCATCGTTGTCAAGTATTTGTTCCCCAGCCGCGAGTATGCCAACGGCCATCGGTAGATCAAAGCTCGGTCCCTCTTTTTTCACATCAGCAGGTGCCAGATTTACCGTCAAGCGATGCTGCGGAAACATCAACCCAGAGTTCTTGATCGCTGCCCTGATCCTTTCCTTACTCTCGTCAATCGCTTTGTCGGGCAGCCCGACGATTGTGAAAGCCGGCAGACCAGCGCCAATATCAACTTCCACATCTACCAAATACGAATCTAGTCCTACCGTCGCCGCCGAAAACACCTTTGAAACTTGTTTCATAGCACGAAACTATTTATTTACTTTTCTAATAAATATTTAGTAAAAATACTCTCCTAATTTTAAACATTTCCGCGACAGAAGTAAACAAACAGCGAGACTTGTCCACAATTTTCAAATCTTGACCACTACACCACAAAGTGGTAAAACATTATACATCATGACTCTGAATATGCAGAGCATGACGGAAGGTGGTCAAAAATGACAGAAACTAGTTTCAAAGAAGATGGTCACCAAATCGATGGGCTGGCTCGCTTTCTAGCAGAGGCACTAGAGGCTACAACCAGCACGGAGCACAGGCACGAGATGGTTCTTTCTGCGGCGAGAAATATCGCCAAGCTGAATATCTCACTCGAGAACAAGGTCAGATTGACCAAAATTCTCAACTGTTCGTCAAATTTGAAAGCCGAGTTCATCGCTCTGGCTTCCAAAGACCTCGCTGAAATGGCTGCAATCATCAAAGCAGCAGAAGCAGGGGTCTGTTCACAAGGTGCCCTCGTGTGGCACATCGGTGATGACGCAATGAAGGCATCACTGATCTCGAGTTTGGGAAAAGGAAACCCGTCGAAGACGGACTACTTGATCACCCTGATCGCAGGAAGTGATAAACGCAAAAGAAGAACAATTAGGCAGCTAACAGCTGCTTACCAGAACTAATCCGAGTGGAGAGGTTTGCACCATGCATTCCTCTCCGCTTTTCGTTTTGGAGATAATAAAGCAGAGCAAAAAAGCTAAGAGAAAGAATCATTAGTGATTGAGTGTTGGTTATTAACTGATTATTGTCCCTTGATTATTGTATCTTGTCCGCTTAGGTCAATTAGAATAATTAGAAATTAGGTTAATTCTATACTGATCAGTTGAATCAATCTCATTTTCTTGACCGCCAAAGCCATCTTCTGTTAATCTATACGCAAGGGGTTATATTTTTATTGCACAGAGAGCTGCTTTCGATGAAAAAATACCTTTTGATGTCATTTGGTATGATTGGACAGATCGGTTTTGTCGTGGCTGTCCCGATGGTCGGCCTAGGTCTCTTTGGCCGTTATCTCGACAATCAGTTCACGACCAAACCATATCTTTTCTTGCTCTGTCTGCTTATTGCCACCCTGATCGCGTTTTTCTCAGTCAAACTAATCGTTCAAAAACTGATCGAAGAAATGAACAAAAATGGAAATTAGCTTAGCGGCAGAAAAAATTGGCCAGATCGGCGCACTCCCGATTACCAACTCCATGCTCACTGGTTGGATCGGCTCAGCAATTTTAATTATCTTTGCGACAGTCGCTAGCTACAAGATGAAAATCATCCCGTCGGGTGTACAAAATGTTTTTGAATATATCATCGAATTTCTCTACAACACTGCCGACTCCATCATCGGCGACGAAAAACAAACCAGAAGATATTTTCCTCTCGTCGCGACAATATTTCTCTTTATTATTTTCAACAACTGGCTCGGCCTCATCCCCGGAGTTGGTACGATCGGTTTGCACGAAACTTTTCATGGTAAAGAAATCCTCGTTCCCCTCTTTCGCTCAGCCAACGCCGATCTCAATATGACGATTGCCCTAGCCGTCATCACAGTGCTGTCGATCCAAATTTTTGGCATCGCCGCGATCGGTTTTTTCAAATACGGCAAGAAATTCATCAATCTCTCTAGCCCAATCAACTTTTTTATTGGTATACTAGAGCTGATCGGCGAAGTTTCGAGAATGATTTCTTTCTCTTTCCGATTGTTCGGCAATGTTTTTGCCGGCGAAGTTCTGCTCGTAGTCATCGCCTTCATCGTGCCGTATATCGCCCCAATCCCCTTTTACGGTCTAGAGATCTTTGTCGGTTTCATCCAAGCACTTGTTTTCACTATGCTTGCTCTGGTTTTCATCAAATCAGCCATTACGGACCATGAAGCACACTGATAAATTCGACCAATCTAATTGGCCGAATAGAGCCGAATGATCAATGTTCAAGTGTCAATGTTCAATTAATAATCAAGTTGATAATAAATTAATTTAAGAATTTATTAATTTACTAATTTATTAAATTAAATACTTAGTTGATCATTGATATTTGATACTTGAACATTCACCCCAAATCAATGATTAAATGAATAAATAATTAAATATTTAATGAAGGAGTCTTATGACAGCAGAAGGATTAGGTAGTTTGGCCGCAGCATTTGCCATCGCCGTAGGTGCGATCGGACCAGCAATCGGTATCGGTATGATCGGTGCAAAAGGCCTTGAAGCAATTGGCAGGAACCCTGAAGCCGCCGGCAAGATACAAGGGCCGATGATCTTGGCTATTGCTTTTGCCGAGGCAATCTCGATCTACGCCTTGGTAGTCGCCCTGATCATCAAATTTGTTTAAATAGGGACAGCTAGGAGCTAGGAAATTATAAACCTATTCGACTACATTCGGAAGCTTATTAGCTTAAACACTTACTAGCTTACCAGCTTAAACACTTACTAGCTTATTAGCTTAAACCATGGAATCACTTGGTATAGACATAAAACTTTTGATCGCTCAAGCAGTCAATTTTCTGATTGTGATGTTTTTGTTATGGAAATTTGCCTATAACCCCGTACTAAAAATGTTGGACGAACGAAAATCCAAGATTGAAAAAGGCTTGTCTGACGCCAAAGCCAGTGAAGAATCATTGGGTTTAGCCGAGAAAAAAGCCAAAGAGATCAAGAACGAAGCGCTTTCTAGCGCTGCAGATATTATCAAAGAAGCCAGAACCGCCGCCAGCGCTGAGCTCGCCGCCCAACTAGCCAAAGCGAATGAAATGTCTGCCAGAATTATCGAAAATGCCACCAAAGAAGCAACTACGCTCAAATCAAAAGTCTTGACGGAAGCTAAAAAAGAAATTTCAGGATTGATCGTGGCTTCTCTCGACAAAATTGTCGGTGACAAACTAACTACAGTTCAAAAAGAAAAACTTGCTGAAAAAAGACTGCAAGAAATTCAAAATTGATACCATGAAATACAGACCAAAAATATATGCTGAGATGTTGGTAGACACAGCAACAGAAATCAAAAACGATTCCGCTGACACAAGAGAAAAATTAAAATTGATCGCAAAGAACTTTTGGCGATTACTTCAAAAAAACAAACAATATCGCGAGCTGCCAAAAATAATGACATCACTCTGCGAAATGTCAGCGATGAAACGAGGCAAAACCACAGTCAAAGTCTTTTCCTCGAATTTTGAAGCTGATTTTGACAGTATTTTTCAAAAAAGAATTGAAAAAATTGTCAAAAAAGAGATTATTTTTGAAAAAATTACAAAAAGCGTAAATGATGGCCCTGTTTTTGTCTACGAAGATAAAATCATCGATCTGTCGAGTCGAAATCTGATCTCAAAACTGGCGACTAAACTCAAAGAGAGCATTTCGTAAGTAAAAATATAATTATCGGAGTCCTATGTCTGACATCATCGAACAACTGAAAAAAGAGATATTAAATTTTGACACTAAGGTCAAGGAAGAAATTGCCGGCGAAGTTGCTGAAATTGGCGACGGCATCGCCAAAATCTACGGGCTAAAGGGGGCCAAGTCAGGCGAACTTTTGAGCGTCGAGACAGTTAATGGCAAAGTTGCCGCGATGGTTCTAAATCTCGAAGAAAGTTCCATTGGTGCTGTCGTTCTCGGCGATTACAAAAACATTACCGCAGGCGACAAAGTCGTCTGTACCGGTGAGGTCGCGAGCATCAATGTCTCTGATGATATTATCGGTCGGGTTGTTAACCCACTTGGCTTACCGCTTGACGACAAGGGCACGATCAAGGCTGGCAAATCCATGCCTATCGAAAAAGTCGCGCCAGGGGTAATCACTCGTCAATCTGTGACCGTTCCATTGCAAACTGGCATTAAAGCTATCGATGCATTGATTCCGATCGGCCGCGGCCAACGCGAGCTGATCATCGGCGATCGTGGTACAGGCAAAACAGCTATTGCCATCGACACAATCATCAATCAAAAAGATCTTCCCAAAGACAAAAGACCAATCTGTATCTATGTTGCCATCGGTCAGAAAAAATCAAAGGTCGCTCGTATCGTTGCCAAGCTCGAAGAATCAGGTGCGATGGCTTATACAATCGTCGTTTTGGCTGGAGCATCTGACCCCGCTTCCCTTTCCTTCATCGCACCATACTCTGGCTGCGCCATTGGCGAATATTTTATGGAAAGCGGCAAAGATGTCCTAATTATTTTCGATGACCTAACCAAACAAGCATGGGCCTATCGTCAAGTTTCGCTCTTGCTGCGACGACCACCAGGCAGGGAAGCCTATCCCGGCGATGTTTTTTACCTCCACTCTCGCTTACTTGAGCGCGCTTGCCGCCTGAACAAAGACTTTGGTGGCGGCTCGATGACTGCCCTCCCGATCATCGAAACCCAGGCAGGTGATGTCTCTGCCTATATCCCAACCAATGTCATATCTATCACCGATGGCCAAATCTTCTTGGAGAGCGATCTTTTTTACCAAGGCATTCGTCCCGCTCTAAATATTGGTATTTCAGTCTCTCGTGTTGGCGGTGCTGCTCAAATTAAAGCAATGAAAAAAGTAGCTGGTCGTCTCAAACTTGAAATGGCCCAATATCGTGAGATGGCTGCCTTCGCTCAATTTGCTTCTGATCTTGACGCCGATACCAGAAAGACAATCGAACGCGGCAAACGCATTACCGAAGTAATGAAACAACCTCAATACTCCCCTGTCTCGGTCGAAGACCAAGTCGTCGTCCTATATGCCGCTATCAACGGCTATCTTGACGGCTATGATGTCGCCGATATCGTCGAGGTTGAAAAAGGCATTATTTCTAAAGCCAAAACAGGTATCAAAGAAGTCCTTGCCGCCATTCGCGAAACTGGTGAATTAAATGAAGCCGATGAAGCCAAATTGAAAGATTTTTTAGCTAAAAATAGCAAAAAAATTGAACAGGACGTAGAAGAAATACCAAAGGGCAATAAATAAATGGACAATGAAACAGAAAATTTAGTCAGAACAAAAAAACCACGAACAATGCTGTGGGCATGCTTCGGTTTTGTTTTAATTATAGTTTTAGGATATGGCTTATTTTCTTGGCTGAAACCTGAGTCTAAATATTCGATTAATAATATCTCTAAACACAACATCGTACCGCAAACACCAAGCATTCAGTATGGTATTGTTCATTCTACTCTCGAGAATGCGTATATCTCTATTTCATTTCAGGATCGGCTTGATATGGCCCAAGCGAATGAGATTCTAAAGAATTACGCCTCTTTAAACGATAATATGACTTACAATGTTTTTCAGGACCGCTTTTGTTCTTATAGCATCAAACCGAAAACATCAGACCTTCAGCACGATATTTCTACCATCGAGCCATCCCTTGTCGGACCAACCCTGCTCAATCATTCGGCAGACCTTCTCGAAGCCACCAGAGACATAAACGGTAATCCGATAATAGTTGGCACTGCCCACAGTGCTTCTTGTGCTGAAATACAGCGAACGATTGAGTCGTTTGGATTTACTGTCATCAATATCAATCAAACACCAGTTTATGCCACAGTTAAGACAGATACAAACAAGAAAGAGGCACTTTTGGAGCTATTGAATAAAGATGTCGACTCATTCCAAAATGTTCAATTTGATTATCCAGTGTGAGATCGTAAATTAACAAAAATGAAATAGACCATGCCTTCAACCCAAGAATTCCGACGGAGAATTAAATCTGTCAACAACACCAGACAAATTACTAAAGCGATGGAAATGATCGCCTCTGTTAAGATGCAAAAAGCCACCAAAACAATCGCTGCTGCGCGGAGCTATGTTCAAAATGCTTGGAATATGCTGCAAAAATTAAGTGCCTCTGTTCTGCCTGACAATCACCCCCTAGTCTCAGCCACGAAAGTCAACAAAACAGCAGTCATCCTGATCACCTCAGATCGTGGTCTCTGTGGCGGTTACAACGCTGAAATTATCAAAAGGTTTATTCGCTTCGAGAAAGAAGAGTGCGCTTGCTCAATTACCGATAAAAAATCAGCTTGCGGAGACTATTCTGGTAGCTGTGATGTCATAGCTATCGGCAAAAAAGGGGCTGAATACACAGAAAGATACAAAATTGGCCGACTGATTGCCGAATTTCCTGCTTTTGAAAACGATGTCCAGATCGAAGATATCGTCGCTATCTCCAAATTAACCAATGGCGAATATCTAGCTGGCCACTACGACAAAGTTGTCGCCATTTACTCTCATTTTGAATCCTCAATCAAACAAACTGGTGTCGTCAAACAAATTTTACCCCTCTCGACTAATCACATCGACAAGCTTGATCTTTGGGAGGCCGACCCTGACCTCGAGACCAATAACCTTGAAAATTTCAAATTTGAGCCATCACCTGATATCGTTTTTGAGGGCATATTAAAACAATTTCTTCGAGTTCAAATATTTGGCGCCATTCTGGAAGCAAACGCCTCCGAACACTCAGCTCGCATGGTAGCAATGAAAAACGCCACTGACAACGCCAAAGATCTGATTGATGAATTACAACTGATATACAACTCAGTTCGTCAAGATAGCATCACTCGTGAAATTGCCGAAATCAGCGGCGCCGCAGAAGCGATGGGATAATATAGACAATGATCAAATACCAAGGGTCAATGATCAAGTAAGTATCAAGTGAGAAATAAGTTAAGTAATGATCAAGCAAGTGGAAAACAAGAATCAATAATAGATATTTATTAATGGAAACGCAAAATCCAAAATACAATCTTCAGGAGCGAACGCTAAATTTTGGCAAGGATATAATTAGACTTTGCAAATCGATAAAATATTGTCCTGTTTCATTCAAAATTATTGACCAATTGGTTAGATCTGGCACAAGTGTCGGTGCTAATTATATGGAAGCAATAAACGGATCATCAAAAAAAGACTTCAAAAATAAATTGTTTATCTGCAAAAAAGAATCGCAAGAAACCAAGTATTGGCTAAGCATGTTAAAAGAATCTGAATCAGACAGAGCTATGGATATCACCCCTTTAATACAAGAATGTCACGAACTAAATCTTATTTTCCAAAAATCGATAAACACAGTAGAAGAAAACTTAATACTTAATAAATTAAAAACTTAATTGATCATTGACACTTGATCATTGACCATTAAAATTTACGGAGAAATATGAACAAAGGAACCATCACTCAGATTATCGGCGCAGTCATCGATGCACGCTTCGAAGACAAATTGCCAGCAATTTATGACGCCATCGAGTGTCAACTCGACAAGCACCGCTTAGTCTTTGAGGTCCAACAACACCTCGACGACAAAACTGTCCGCGCAGTGGCAATGTCCTCAACTGATGGTTTGCAACGCGGGCTTGCAGTGGTCTCAACTGGCGAACCGATCAAGGTCCCCGTCGGCAATGATTCTCTTGGCAGAATGTTTAATGTCATCGGCGAGCCGATCGATGGCAAACCAGCTTCAAAATCAAAAGATTTTTATCCGATTCATCGACCTGCTCCGAGCTTTTCGGAACAGAACACGAAAACTGAGATTTTTGAAACTGGTATCAAGGTTATCGATCTGATCGCACCAATCACCAAAGGTGGCAAAGTCGGCCTTTTCGGTGGTGCTGGGGTTGGCAAAACCGTTCTAATTACTGAACTCATTCGCAATATTGCTTCAGAACACTCTGGACTTTCGGTTTTCGCCGGCGTCGGCGAACGCACTCGGGAAGGTAATGACCTCTACAACGAGATGAAAGAGTCGGGAGTTTTGGAAAAAACTGCTTTAGTTTTCGGCCAGATGAACGAGCCACCTGGAGCTCGAATGCGTGTCGCCCTCTCTGGACTCGCCCAAGCCGAATATTTTCGCGACCAAGGCAAAGATGTTTTGCTTTTTGTCGACAATATTTTCCGCTTCACTCAAGCCGGCTCAGAAGTTTCGACATTGCTTGGCAGAATGCCCTCTGCTGTCGGCTACCAGCCAACCTTAGCCGAAGAAATGGGTAATCTACAGGAACGCATCACTTCGACCAAAAAGGGCTCTATCACCTCTGTACAGGCTGTTTATGTTCCCGCCGATGACCTAACCGATCCAGCCCCAGCCACAACCTTTGCCCATCTGGACTCGACGATCGTGCTAGAAAGAAGTCTAGCCGAGCTTGGTATTTATCCCGCCGTCGACCCGCTTGCTTCAAACTCAAATATTCTTGACCCAAACATTGTTGGCGAAGAACATTACAAAGTCGCCCGCGATGTTCAAAAAATCTTACAACGCTACAAGGATCTGCAAGACATTATTGCCGTTTTGGGCATGGAGGAACTTTCTGACGAGGATAAAACCGCCGTTTCCAGAGCGCGCAAAATCCAACGCTTTCTCTCTCAACCTTTCCATGTCGCCGAAGTCTTCTCTGGCATCCCAGGTGTTTATGTTTCTCTCGCTGACACAATCAAAGGTTTTAAAGAAATTATCGACGGCAAACACGATGATAAACCAGAAACGGCTTTCTATATGAAAGGCGATATCAAACAACTATAAAAGGAGCAATATGCCACTAACTTTAAAAGAGTATATTACAATCAATCTTGAATTATTAATATTAATAATATTTATTAGCTCCTTTCCTGTATTTTTCTGGAGCCTAAAGGATCCTCGAAAAAAAATCTGGAAATTTTGCTCTATCATCTCATTTATTCTATCGGGAATATTTTTGAGCTGGCTTGGCTTTACAATAATAAATTTCGCAATCGGTATGTCTAATTTCAATTAATATGAACACCTTCAAATTAAAACTCATCTCCCCCTCCGGTATAGCTTACGAGGCCGAAGCTACCGAAATTACACTCCCAACGACCGATGGCGAGATTGGCATTTTGCCAAATCACGAACCCTTGATCACCCTGATCAAAGCAGGATTGATCAAGATCAAAAACGGCCGCGAAGAAAAAGAGTTAGCAACCGAAGGCGGCATCGCTGAAATCAATAACAATGTTATCAAAATTTTGGCCGACACCGCCGAAGACACCGCCAATCTCGATGAATTAAAAATTATGAAAGCCAAAGAGTTAGCAGAAAAACATTTAACCGAAGCCAAAAATGAAATTGAATTCGCTGATGCTTCCGCCAATCTCGAGAAACAGCTCACTATGCTCAGTTTAGCCACCAAACGCAAAAAGAAATATCGTTAGTATTATTCCAATACAATAATCTTAGTGCTCTAAAAATATCTTGGCAAATCTTTTGATTTGTTCATAATTGGGCAACCATTGAATCTCAGGAAAACGGTGAAACCAAGTCATCTGACGACGAGCAAATTGATGAGTACAATACTTCAAATCCTGAGACATGGCTTGAAATTCAGAATTATGAATCACGAATGATGAGTCACGGTTCTCGCCCAATTTTTCCCATAATTGAATATTCTTAATTCTTAATTCTAGAAGGTATTGAGTAATTTCTCTGTATTCCAGACCCAGCCCGATCAACCAGACCGGATCAACTCCTGATATTAACAAATCACGCACCTCCTGAGTCATTCCAACCTCAAATCTCTCGTCAACTCTTTTATCAATTCGCTGATGTAATTCTGTGCGTGGCACATCTACTCCGATCTGTAAGACCTCGAAATCAGGCTTAATCTTCACAGGGTTGAGCCCCTCTTGCGCTAGTTCAATTGCTCTGATCAATCGATGCCGATTTTTGTGATCGATTGATTCATATTTCTGGACATCACTTTTCTCCAAGACCTCGTTCAGCTCTTTTGTTGTCAGTTTGTCTAATTGCTCACGCGAATACTCTGCTTTCTGTTTTTTACCTGCCCCTCGTAGCCCTGGCGTAGTGGAGTTTTCTGTTTTCTGCTGAAGAGCGAACCCTTCGACAAGTCCCTGAATATATAGCCCACTGCCCCCAACGAGGATCGGCACCTTGCCACGAGCAAAGATGTCTTCAATTGCCGATCGAGCCAGTGGCAAATAGTCGAAAAGCGTCATCTTCTCCCCTGGGTCAACGATATCTATCATGTGATATTTCACCTCGCCATATTCAGCCAGATCTTTACCAGTTCCGAGATCAAGCCCACGATAAACCTGACGGCTATCAGCAGAGATGATTTCGCCGTTAAATTCCTTTGCTAGTTTCACCCCAATCCCCGTCTTTCCTGAGGCTGTTGGTCCAACAATCGCAATAATTTTTCGCTTTTTTGTAATCACGGTATATAATTTATATAGCACAACTTGAACAATTAATGAATTAATTATGACAAAAATCATTCGTTCTATTTGGCTAGTGCCTCTGTTCACTCTTTCTTTTTTACTTTTTCCTCTGATCACCCAAGCTCGTAGCGCCTCCGAAATCACCGACTGGTATCTAAAAGATTTTCATTCTGACATCACCGTCAATACCGACGGCACTATTGATGTTACAGAAAAAATAACAGCTGATTGTGGGGATCTGCCCGACAAACACGGCATCTTCCGCGTTCTCCCAACCCGATTCAAACTTGACGGCAAATTTATCGAAACTCCGATCAAGCTTATCGACATCACTGATCTAGTGGGTCAAGATTATATGTATTCCGAGTCAACTGATCAATTTAACCACACACTGACGTGGAAAATTGGCGACCCAAACATCTCTGTAACTGGTGCAAATGACTACATACTCAAATATCGCATTCGAAACACTATCATCGACAGTAGAGCAACCGATCGATTTTTCTGGAACCTTTCTGGTAATCAATGGGGTATTCCAATTGACAAATTCAGCGCCACTGTCACCTTCCCCCCTGCCGTCAACAAAATCAATACATTGGCGTATTTTGGAACACAAGGTTCGACAAACTCAGATGATCTCAAAGTGACACAGTTAGCGAACAATGTTATCAATTTCGAAACTTCTCGGACCATTGTTCAGGGCGAAGGCGTCAGCGCCGACTTTAGTATTGCTCCCAATAATATGATATCCAACGCCGGCCTGACTTGGTTTGAACTTTATGACAATTATCTTTTCGTCCTTATCCCCATCCTGATTTTTGTCTTCATTTTCAATTACTGGAAAAAGTATGGCCGTGATCACAAGGTGAATAAATCTATCATGGCTGAATATGAGCCACCCAAAAACCTGTCGGCTGGCGCAGTCCAATTCCTTGCTCGTGGCGGCTATTTCGACAACAATATTGTCACAGCCGAACTCATCTATCTTGCGACCAAAGGTCATCTTAAGATCGAAGAAATCGAGAAGAAAGGCCTCTTTGGCGGCAAAGATTACAAACTGACCAAGATTGATAAATCCGACAAGCTTCTGCCATATCAAGACATTCTACTTGGATGGTTCTTCCAAAGTGGGTCCGAGTCATTACTTTCTAGCATCAAAAAAGATGCTATCTCCAACAACAAATACTTGAAGATCTTTCAAGACGATCTACGAAAATACTGTGAGGACTCTGGATATATCGAAAAGGGCGGCGCAACGCGAATGATCGTCTTCATCATTCTTGGGGTAATCCTCATCGTTGGTGGGTTCTATGTTGGCTCCCTAAACTTATATCTGGCCGCTGCCATCATCATTTCTGGAATAATTGCCATTATTTTCGGCGCACTAATGCCCAAATTAACTCAAAGTGGTGCCGAGCTGGCTTGGCAGATCAAAGGGCTGAAGCTATTTATGACCACAGCCGAAAAATATCGCCAACAATTCAACGAAAAAGAAAACATCTTTGACAAACTTCTCCCCTATGCCATTGGTTTTGGTATCACGGGGCTTTGGATCAAGAAGATGAAACTGATTTATGGCGACCAATACTTCGGGGCATACCACCCTATTTGGTACTACGGCGCCATCGGCTCGTTTGATGTCGATTCGTTTACATCAGCGATGAACTCAGTTACAAGCGCCGTTTCCTCCGCTTCGTCCTCTGGCTCTGGCGGTGCCGGGGGCGGTGGAGGTGGTGGAGGAGGAGGCGGTTGGTAATTTAGTTAACGATAAATGTTGCACGAAAATTCAATTTGATCAGACTATGGATTTGAAATGGAATAAAAACCTAGCATACGCTGTTGGCTTATTCGTTTCTGATGGTTATTTATCAATAGATGGCCGTCATCTAGATTTTACCTCAAAAGATATTGAGCAAATTGAAAATTTCAAGCAATGCCTCTCCATCACAACGCCAATATCTCTAAAATCAAACGGACACAACAATCGCGACTACTTTCGCATCCAATTCAGCAATGTTGCGCTATATAAGTTTTTTAACAAAATAGGCATCACAAACAATAAAAGCCTAACGATTAGTCAGGTGGAAATAAACGTCAGGTTTTTCGCTGATTTTTTGCGAGGACTACTCGACGGTGACGGATCGATTAGCCTATCGAAGCACCCTGAAAGCAAATTTTTGCAAGTAAAAATACGATTTGCCTCCGGTAGTAAAAATTTTCTAGTTTGGCTGATGAAAAATATAAAAAACGAGACAACCGTCACGGGAGGTTTTTTAGTAAGTGTTTCGCGTTGTTGGCAACTAGTTTACGGCAAAAATGACTCACAAAAATTGATTCGTTATATGTACAGTAAAGACAATATTATTTGTCTTAGCCGAAAAAAAGCAACTGCGATGTCTGTTTTACGTTTACAAGAGGAACAAAATAAGGTAAAATAGTCTTAATGCGGGCGTGGCGAAATGGTACACGCGCATGCCTTAGGAGCATGTGGGGAAACCCTTGGAGGTTCAAGTCCTCTCGCCCGCACCATAAACGATTAATTTCAAAAATTTGCATTATATTTCTAAAGGTTTTATAATAAAATCAACAATTTAATTTTACTCTTTCAAGGAGGGACCATGGGAGATGACGAAGACAAAGTTCTGGAAGAAGAATCCAAGAACTGGGGTACGCCAAGTCAAAAGACGACCGACGATAGCACTGATAACGCAACTACATCTAGCGATGATGGTGATTTTACTTTTCATCCATTTGCCAACTCGCCAGCGCAACCCGCTGTCGATACAAAAATAGCTGACACAAAGCCAGCCAAATCTCCATTTGATGATGACGAGGAAGATCTTGCTCCCGACACCATCGTTGGTAGTCCTGTAGTCAAAACAGACTCGGAAACCAAAGATGACGCTACTTTCACCGTTGACGATGTCAAAAATGAAACTGGGGACACAATAGTGAACAATAGCGAAGACAAAAAGGTCGAGACTACCGCAGATTTGTCCTCGATCAAAACTGATTTCGACAAAGCTGCTTCCGATATCAAGGCTGGCATCGACAAGATGTCTTCGATCCTATCAGATCTGATTGCTAAGTCAGATTCACTTGAGAAGTCAAACCAATCGCTCGAGGACGAAAAAACCAAGCTCGAAGCTGGTATCGCCAAAGTCAAAGACGCGTTCTCCACACTATAATTTTTTAGAGAGTTATAAAATCTTTCAATTTATTAAAGGTAGCATCTCCAATACCTTTGACATTTTTTAGTTCTTCGAGAGTCTTAAAACCGCCCTTCGCCACCCGATAATCGATAATTCTACCCGCATAAGCCGCCCCTATCCCCGGCAAAGTATCTAGTTGTGCCGCATTTGCCGTATTGATATTTACCTTACCTTTTGGCGCAATTATTGCAGCAGTTTTCGAAGTCGACGAGCTTTGAGACTCACTACTGGCAGAGGCCACAGCGATAGATTGCTCACTTGAGACACTTGGACTACCTAGTGATTTATCTGCAGTTTTGCTTTCCAGCGCACTCAGTCGAGCCGACAACTCTTTGTACTCGGCTTGCCACTCGGGCTCTCCCCTGTTTTCTAACCAAAGCAGACCGCCAGAAAGCACTATCACAAAAATTAATAGTCCGCCGCCGATATATAGTCGATATTTATCGACGAATTCTTTCGTCTTCTCAATAAATTTCTCGTACTCAGTTTTTTTGAGCTTGATCTTGTCCATACAAATATTTTATCACCACCAACTATTGGCCACAAACGGCAACTATTTATTCTTTTGAAACTTTCCAAAGTTGTTCAAACCAACTTTTCATTGTGATAGCGTATTCCTTCGAAGTCACGACAAATCCAAAATTCTCCTTGGCTGTCGTGATTACTGCAACTGTATTTTGATAAATCGTCACATGCCCAGGACTAACAAAATCAGCTGGCGAGTATCTGATTTGACGAATAGTCTCCTCTGGTGACTGGAAGATGGATTCAGCTACTTCCGCTGCACGAACTCTGACAGATCGAGTTTTTATCCCCTTGGCAATTCTGTTTTTAATGAATTTTTCCAGATAACGCTTCCCAATTACCTCAACAATCTTGTCGTATTCTCCGACATACAAAATCTCTGTCTCCCCGGAGACAATCATTTCATCATAAATCTGACGAATCTCATCTTGACCCTTGAAAAATCGCATACTCGGCTCGACCATCGAAGTTGAGTACAACCTTTTTAATTCTGGCAAGATTGATTTTGCTGTTTTTTCTCGTTCAGTAGCCTCATCCTTCTGTCTTTTCGCAAGATTCAAAACAGCTTCAGGTGGATTCGGTAGATACACACGCCTCGAACATCTCTGCAATATTTCAACCAATCCTATACTTTTCAGGTTCTCCAAAATATACACCACCGTATTTCGCGGCAATTCTACTTTTTGGGCCAACGGCACGATATGAGTCTCGCCCATTTCGAGCAAGGCCAAATACACCTTCACATCCTTCTTATCCAAGCCTAATTTTTCAATTTCTTCCATATTTTTATAATCTCGTTTCGTCGAACTATTTCGACATTATTATTACAATACAATATATCAGGGCTGTATCTTTGTCAATATATGTCTATATGTATTGACATTATATAAATATAGTGCTATAATGCCAATTGTTACGATCAGTATTATGGCTGACGTAAAGAGGAGAAAGAAAATGCTAGAATTAAGCGTTGTGGCAATATTTACAGTTATTGCCTATGTAATCGCATGCTTTTTAGGCATGCAAGGGCTGATATTGGCTCTAACGACAATCGCTATCGTCATCATAATGATAGCAACGCTATTCTATGTAATAGAAAAAAAAATTTAACGATGGTGATTTCATAGTGACGTTGGTAATGGTACTAGCGTCTACCACCTGCATAATCGGAATAGTGATAGGAAAACTTGGAACAAATACAATTTGGCCAATGGTGGCCATCGTCGCAATAATGGTTTCGATCAAGATTCAGCTCTCATATAGGGAAAGATTCGTTGACAAGAAACCATTCGAGACAGTTGATATCACTAAGGAGATAGTATTCGACTGTCGCTACACAGGAGAGCCTCTAAACAAACCCAATGTGAGAAAAATATTTCTCTCCTTGGGCTGCTCGAGTGAAATCATCCAATGGTATGATGATGAATTTCGAAATTTGTTGGAGCGCTACTCCTCTGATTATTGGCTGCTCGAAATACGAGCCATCGTAAACCATGGTGAGGCAAAGGAAGATATAATGTGTTACGAGATCTCAATACGAGATCGCTGCATTATATCGGCAGCAGGCTCAACAATGAGCAGTGGCTACACATTCTGGGTAACGGGTACCCTCCAGCACCCGACTGGAGTCTATCTCCCAGAAAAGTGCAGATTACACATCAGAGGTGAAAAAAATTAGTAATCTCCAAACGCAAGACCAGCCCTGACTCATAGTCACGGCTGGTCTATTTTATTTTATACTCCCCGTCCCGATCCACTCAAAACTTTATTCCATATGTAGTGCGGACTCAAAATTTTTCATTTTTTCTATCAATTTCGGGTATTTGTCTATTTCAGGAGTAATTGTCTTGGCTGCTTGAACTGCCAAATCCATAGTTTCAATATCACCCATACTTGCCATTTTTAGATTCGAGATGCCTGACTGTTCGATCCCAAAGATGGCTCCGGGGCCCCGCGTTTCTAGATCGATCTGGGCGAGCTCGAAGCCATCGGAAACATTTTCCAACTGATGCATGCGAGCTAATGACTTCTCTCCTCGAGTTGACGAAAACAAAAAACAAAATGACTGATGTTCAGCGCGACCGACTCGCCCTCGAAACTGATGGATCTGGGCAAGACCAAATCTCTCAGCATCCTCAATCATCATCACACTCGCATTTGGAATATCGACACCTACCTCGACCACCGAAGTTGCGACCAGTAAATTGATCTCATTGCTGGCAAATTTCGACATCACCTCTTCTTTTTCTTTAGCTTTCATCTTGCCGTGCAAAATCCCTATCTCATACTCAGGATAAATTAGCTGCAATTTCTCATATTCCGTCTTGACAGTCTTCCTCTCTTCTTCAAACAAACCGACTGTTTCATGTTCACTGCCTGCCCCTCGTAGCCTTGGCGTAGTGGGGTCCACGGTTTTCTCTTCTATCAGTGGGCAAATCACAAAAGCCTGCCTTCCTGCTTCAATTTGTTTCCCAATGAAATCATAAGCCTTCTGTCTGTTCTCCGGCTCAACAAATCTAGTTTTGATCTCTTTTCTGCCAATTGGCTTTGTTCTGATCACTGACACGTCGAGCTCACCAAATACGGCTAGATGCATCGTCCTCGGTATCGGTGTAGCGGTCATTGAAAGAAAATGAGGCTTACTATTGCCAACATTTAATTCGTTTAGGGCTGCTCTTTGCGCCACACCAAATCGATGTTGTTCGTCGGCGATAACCAAACCAACATTTTCAATCGGCGTTTTCATATAGAGCAAGGCATGAGTTCCGATTAGAATCGGAGCCTCAATATTTACTTTCTGTGAAGCAGTCACGATTCCGACGAGAGAATCATTAAACAATTTTTTGAAAGACTCATAATGTTGAAAAGCCAATATCTCCGTCGGCACCATAAACAATGTTTTATAACCAGCCTGTACAGTTAATTTCGCCGCAACAGCTGCCACCACAGTCTTGCCACTACCAACATCACCGTTTAAAAGCCGATTCATCGGCACAGTCTTTGCTAAATCATTTTTAATCTCATCTATCGCTTTTTGCTGATCGACTGTTAGTTCAAACGGTAATGCTTTAATGAACAAATCAAGTTTTTCACTTTCGACCTGGATACTGACTCCAGACTCCTGACTCCTTTTTCTTTTGGCCAACTGTCCTCGCAATGAAATCAAAAATAATTCATTGAAAGCCAATCGTCGCTTTGCCTTAGTTAGCTCTTCTTGATCAGCTGGAGTATGAATCTTTTCGATTGCTTTTTGAATTGAGAAAAGCCCATCCATAATCTTTTCTGGCATCCATTCCTCAATTTCAATCTGTTGCTTCAAGAGTGCGGCGACAATCTTTTGGATATAAAAACTGCTCAGGCGGCCAGTTTCACGATAGACGGCCATCAGTGTCGCTCTATCAGCTCGAATCGGCGATTCCATAACATAGCCGCCAGCAAAATGGTCGTAATCGACCAACCCGTTCAGGATGAGTTCCGACCCAGTTCTCAACATTTTCTCCAAGTAGGGCTGATTGAACCACACAACTTTTATCGTGCCCGTCTCATCAGACACTACCGCTTCAGTGACCGTAAAACCGCGTCTTCGAGTTTTTTTACTGGTGATGCCAAGAATTGATCCAGAGATCGTAAAATTATTATCTACGCCGCCACTATCGGCCAATTCAGATGAAATATTGGCAATCGGTGTCGAAACAGAAAAATCTCGATAAGCTCGAGGAAAATAATAGAGTAAATCTTCAAATGTCGTCACCCCTATTTTGGCAAATTTGGCCGCGGTTTTGATCCCGACACCTGGCAAATGCTCAATCTTTGTTTGAAGTTCTGTCATATCTAGATAATATCACAACGAGGAGATAATTCCGCCCCCAACAACCTCATCATCGAGATAAATGACAGCAGATTGACCAGGGGTAATCGCCCTTAGAGGCGATGAAGTACGAATAATGAATAATGAATTATGGTCAGGACAAACAGAACAATCCACCAAATCGGCCCCATACCTAATCTTTACCGCCTTTCCTCTTAATTCATTTTTCATTATTCTTAATTCAGTTTCTGGACTAATAAAAGTCATCTCATCTACCAGAAACTTGCTGTGCCACAGCTCAGCATCCTCTCCCACCACAAGCTGATTTTTCTCTTTGTCCAGCCTGACGACATAAAGTGGCTTTGTGTCCTCACCCTTATTCATAATTCTTAATTCTTGATTCACACTTCTGCGTTGCCCAATAGTATAATTCACCAGTCCTTCATGGTGACCAAGAATATGGCCTTTTGTATCAACAATCTCTCCAGACTTAAATGAATCTTCCGGCAGATATCTCTGCAAAAAATTACGATAATCGTCAGCGACAAAACAGATCTCTCGGCTCTCCGCTTTCTCAAAAACTGGCAGATCACATTCTTCTGCCAGCTTCCGCACCTCACTTTTTTTCATATCGCCGATCGGAAAAATGATCTTTGACAACTGTTCTTGATTCAAGCGATACAAAAAATACGACTGGTCGCGACTCTCATCCAAACCTTTCAAAAGATGATTGGAATGATCATTTAAATCTTTAGTTGACAATTTATTCAATTGATCATTAAGTGAACATTGATCATAGATACTTGATAATTTGCCAGGATTTACTATCCTGGCATAATGTCCGGTGGCCAGAAAATCGCACCCCATCTTCTCGGCATACTCGAGCAACCAACCAAATTTGATCTTTTCATTGCAGACAATGCACGGATTGGGCGTACGACAATTTCTGTATTCATCGATGAAATAATCGGTCACATCCTGCTTAAATCGGTCTCGCGCATCGACAACATAAAAAGGAATTTCTAGTTGCTTCGCAATCGCTCGTGCATCAGCCTGAGCTTGATCATCGCAACAGGCATTCTCACGACTAATATCACATTTTGGATCGTGCCAAAGCTTCATAAAAAAGCCCACCACCTCATAACCCGCGTGCTTCAACAAAAAAGCGGCGACCGATGAATCGACGCCTCCGCTCATACCAACTGCTACTTTTATCAAATTGCTTTGTTTCAAAATTAATAAGAACTAACTAATAATCAATAACCAAGATATCTCTCGACAAGCTCGAGACTTAACGGCAATAATCAGTTAATAACCAATAATCAAATATTCAATAAATGATTAAATGGCTAATTGAATAAATGACTAAATTATTTAATGACTATTTAGTCAAATTTTCAAACAATTTTGCGATCGTGACTGGCCCGATACCGCCAGGGACTGGTGTATAGTAAGACGATTTCTCATAACATTTTGGATCGATATCACCCACCAAACAGCCGTTCGCTTCGGTCGTGCCTGCATCGATCAAGACGACACCCTCTTTGATCATATCAGGCTTAATTAAATCAGACTGACCGGTGGCAGTAATAATTATATCAGAATTTTTCATGTCATCTCGAGCTTGTCGAGAGATCTTTCGAGTGTCAGAAGATTTCTCCGCTCCGGTCGAAATGACAACAGGAGAAACACCAATCTCTCTTAATGCTTTCTCCAAAGGTTTACCGACCAAAAATCCACTACCAACCAGAACAACCTTTGAGTCTTTCGAAGTTTTACCCTGAGCAAGCGAAGCGAGTCGAAGGGCTTCCAGTATCGCTTCTACTACCGGCGGTTTGAAATCAGAATCAAGTCCCAGACAGTACCGCAAGCCATCGACATCTTTCTTCGGTGAAATAGATTTGATCAATTCATCACGATCAAATTTCAGGTCAACTGGAATCTGGATCATGATGCCATCTATCTCTTCATCGTCGTTCAAGTGCTGTATACACTCAATAATCTCCTGCTGGGAGTGAGTATTATCGAACTGATAGTCAGAAAAAGTAATTCCCGCCCTGATCGCACTTTTCTTTTTCAGTTCAACATATTTGGCACAAACTGGATTATCTCCAGCCAAAATCACCGCCAGATGCGGCGGTCGAGAAGCAGCTGCATTTTTGTCGGCAATCTGCTTCAAAGACCGATCACGAATTGTCTTACCATCGAATTGTTTATTCATATTGATCATAGATTTAATCATTTAGTCAATTACTCATTTATTTGGTCATTTAAACATTGTTTAGGATTTAGTGATTAGAAATTAGAAATTATGATTTAGCCATTTTTTCTTGATTTGTAATCAACAATCGCTGCCTTGATCGCTTTGTCTGCCAAGACCGAGCAATGATATTTTGGCGCTGGCAATTTACCAAGAACTTCGTTGATATCATCCTGATTTATTTTCTCGGCCTCATCAAGCGTTTTCCCCATCGCCAATTCAGTCACCACCGAGGAGGTTGCAATCGCCGCCGCACAACCAAGAGTTTGGAACTTAATATCCTCTATATACTCTTCCCTATCTCCTGCTTGCCCCGCGTAGCCTTGGCGTAGTGGGAGCTCCTGCTTGCCCCGCGTAGCCTTGGCGTAGTGGGGGCTCCTCTTTCCAATCTTCAAATAGATCTTCATCACATCACCACACTTCAGATTTCCAACTTCTCCAACAGCATCAGCATCTTTAATCACGCCCATATTAGATGGGTTCATGAAATGCTCGATAACTTTTTTTGTATATTGCTCCACTTGCTCCTTCGTGGCTAAAAGCCATTTAATCATTTAGTCATTTAACCATTTAGTCATTTATTGAATATTTAATTATTTGATTAAATAAACAAATGAGTAAATGAATAAATGATTAAATTATTGTAATGGGCTCATCTGTCTCAACCTCTCGATAATAGGAGGCAAAACCTCGATCACCTTATCAATATCCGCCTCGGTTGTCGACTCAGAAAGCGAAAATCTGATCGAGCCATGAGTGTATTCGACTGGCACGCCCATCGCAGTCAAAACATGACTAGGAGCCAGAGACTGTGAAGTACAAGCAGAACCAGAAGAAACACATATCCCGTTGGCATCGAGCAACAGTACGATTGACTCACCTTCGGCATTTTTGAAACTAACATTTGTCACAGAGGGAATCCGAGCATTTTTGTCACCATTCAGTCTTGCCTCGGCCACATTTTCCAAAAAATAATTTTCAAGTTTATCACGGAGAGCAGCCAACTGTTTTCCGTTTTCTGCCTGCCCCTCGTAGCCTTGGCGAAGTGGGGTTTTCTGCCTGCCCCTCGTAGCCTTGGCGAAGTGGGGTTTTCTAACTTTTTCTACTGCCGCTGCCAAGCCAGCGATGCCGACAATATTTTCGGTTCCTGCCCGACGGTTGCCCTCGTGACCACCACCCGTAATTTGCGACTTTACCGGCGTCCCTTTCTTCAAAAATAATACGCCGACACCTTTTGGCCCATGTATCTTGTGGCCAGTGAAGGTCAGCAGGTCGACGCCAAGATTCTTCACATCCATGTCTAAGTAGCCAGCAGCCTGCACCGCATCTGTATGAAAGAAAATTCGCTGGTTCTTGTTTGGGATTTGTTTAGGGCAATTAGAACTTAGGTAATTAGAAATTGCCAATCCTATCTCTCGAATAGGATTGATAGTTCCGGTTTCGTTATTCACATACATGATCGAGACCAGTATTGTATTGGGCTTAATTGCTTTCGTGACCGATTCTGCCGAAATAATTCCTTCTGCATTTGGCTGGATATATGTTGCCTCTATCTTCCCCTCTTTCTCCAGTTCCTGAATCGTATGCAGAACCGCATGATGCTCAATCGCACTCGTAATCACATGAGTTTTTTCACTGTTTTCTGTTTTCTGCCTGCCCCTCGCAGCCTTGGCGTAGTGAGGTTTTCTGTTTTCTTCTACTATTCCTCTGATCGCCAAATTGTCGCTCTCACTACCACCAGAAGTAAAAATAATCTCACTCTCTCTACAATTCAAAAAGTTTGCAACCGTCTTTCTCGACTCATCCAGCAACGAGTGCGCCTCATTGCCAACAGAGTGAACCGACGAGGGATTACCAAAAATAGGCTCTGCCCGATGCATCGCCTCGATCACCTCTGGAGCTAGCTCCGTTGTTGCCGCATTGTCTAAATAAATCATAGTAAATTTTCTAATTATTCTAATTACTCTAATGGTTCTTCTCCTTTTGAAGGAGAAGTTAGATGAGGTTTCATCTTAAATATTTCACCTCACCCTGCCTCTCCTTGGAAAGGAGAGGGGGAAAAATAATAATTAAATGGACAAATAATAAAAATTAATTAAGTCAATTTCTTCGCAATCTTCCGTAGGTCCTTCATGCACGCTTTACAACCATCGCCGCCCGAAAGCTCTGCAAACTTCTCTTTCGAGATCAAAAAGGCAACCGAATCGCTATATCGATTTATTTCATAAACTTCTCCGGCTTCGACTTCACGAATAACCTTTGAAATTTCACTCTGTAGCTTATTGACGGTAATCTGTTTCATATTTGATTTGTCTGCGATATCTCTCACTTGTTATATATAAATCAATATAACACCCGTTAAATCCATTGTCAACATATAGAAAACGCCCTCCGCTGCACAAGGCAGGGAGAGCGTTATGTTATGGGCCAGTACTATCCGCCAGCCCTTCTCCAGATTCCGCTCGATCCTTGAGCGCCTTCTGGAGTTTTTTTTGCTCCGCCTCATTTCTGTGGCGGTCCCTCAGCTCGCGAGCGTCAACCCGCTCGCTCTCCTCAACCAATTCCTGAGAATATAGAGAGGGAGAAGTAATCGTCGCACTCGGCGACGGCTGGTTTTGACGGCTGTTCGCGAATCCTTTCGCGAGAAGAATCGCCATCAAAAGAATGGCTGCGAAAATGAAAAAATTTTTCATTTTGCTCTCCTATCTCTCGGCACCTGCAAATTTTGACGCGTTCGGCGACAACAGGCACTTAAGATGCGTTTATCATACACTAATTTTCTGTATTTGTCAATGAGTACGCTCAAAAAGTGGACAGCAATAACAAAATCAGTTACAATTTTGCTATGAAATACTACATCACAACCCCGATCTATTACATCAACGATATTCCCCATATTGGCCATGCCTACACCTCGACTGCGGCCGATGTTCTCGCTCGCTACCATCGCAACCTTGGTGATGAGGTATTTTTTCTAACTGGCACAGACGAGCACGGCGCCAAGATCGCCGAAGCGGCGGCGGCGGCCAATCTAGAACCCAAACAATTTGCCGACACACTCGTGCCGAAATTCCAAGCGATGGCCAAAAAACTTAACATTTCCTACGACGAGTTCTTCCGTACGACAGACCCACAGCACGAAACACTGGTTCAGGATTTCGTGACTCAGCTTCAAACCAAAGGTTTCGTCGAAAAACGCAAATATGAAGGTCTCTACTGTGTCGGCTGTGAAAAATTTTTGAAAGAATCAGATCTAGTCGACGGCCTCTGCCCCGATCACAAAAAAGCACCAGTTGCTCAAACCGAGGAGAACTATTT
>Ga0194063_10000274_pt1 | contig 38998 bp, 36 predicted proteins | sample SepL3720m_MetaG_FD_155459 | JGI IMG/M metagenome (GOLD analysis project Ga0194063, IMG submission 155459) | Anoxic zone freshwater microbial communities from boreal shield lake in IISD Experimental Lakes Area, Ontario, Canada - Sep2016-L373-20m | ecosystem: Environmental > Aquatic > Freshwater...
ATTTTGAGTACCTCGGCATTCGAGAAGATTGGCTTGCGGGAGCTTTTTTCGAAGACCGACTTACAAAACTCCGAAGCGGACCCCGACTTTTCGGCTCTGGGATTGGGATTTTAATTGGGAACGAGTGTTGTCAATTATATTGACAATTAACTTTACAATCACGGCTGCACATTTCCCGCCAGCAGGCCCATAACCTCCTCCGGTCCTTGGCAGAGAAAGGGTTTGTGGAGAAGAAGGGCGAAACGAAGGGGAGTTACTACGTACTCCTGTAGAGTTGCGTCCGCACAACACTGTCCGCAGCATTTATCTTGAAGAGTTCTCATGCACCACACGCCCTCATCCTTCCCCTATTGCTCGGCCTGAGTTTTCTATAAGGTGCCTGTGTGCGCTCTGCGGAGGGCTAAAGCAGGGTAAGAAAGAATGTTCCACCGCCATTTCCAGACCGTGAACGAAGCCCGATTGCATGAGTTGCTGCTATCCATTTTTGAGGAGAAAGAACAAAGGCATTACTTCCGGCTTCGAACCTAAAGGCGTCGAATTCGACCCCTTTGAAATTCGGATTATTCACTTGTTCCCAAAGCCCCAAAAACTCGATGGTGCTTTTTGCGCGCATCCAATTTTTCACAATATCCTTTGGCTCTTCGGCATTTTTATAACGTGCGATATCTGTCAAAGATATGAAATCCTCATCATGCTCATGAAAAATCATAATTTCGGTGCCTCTGATGTTCATTGTATGATGCTTTGGCATAAAGCTGAGAGGAAGAATGTTAGGCAAAACGGTATCATGTTGTTTCGGCTGTCACCAGTTTGAGCATTTTAGTCTTTAAGCCACATTTGTCTGTCTTCTCTCATACGACAATTTTATTCTTTTTCATCTGAAAGCTCACGCGAAAGCAAATGGGTCATACCACCATTTTACTTGGGTAGACATGTGTGTCTATTAACATCAGAGATAGTGGCTGAACACGTAGGTTGTCCCTCGGCCCCGTAGGGGTTTTTCGAGGGCTATGAGGATACCATCCGGAACCAGGCGAAGGCACGTGGGAATCGGTGGTTTTGGAAGTGGCACAAATGGCACACGAATTCGGCCTTTCGCGCTCACATTTTGTGCACAAATATCCGGAGATTATGGGCTGGAGGAAGCCATTTCGAGAATAAGAGGGGTAATAGCGATCGGGGTGGAGAATGTGGAAAATGGCACACACCGGAGTGCATCCTCGCGCGTTCAGAACGCAGAGTTGGCCTGAGGATATGCAGAAATGTAAAACATTCGCACGAGAATGGAAAAGTTTTCTACAATCGCCTCATGTAAAACATTGCGCATTTTCATGATCATGAAGACGTTTCTTAAAACCCCACTTCTCTCTTCGTACAGGACACCCCAAGATAGTCATGTATTCCTTTGAAATCCGCCATTATTAATGTACCATTGGTTTCGATGTTCTCCAGAGCCAGCCAAAATTGTTGTCGAAATGACGCTTGTAAGAGCGGGGCTGACTCTGTGATGTAAATCTCGCACGTATTGGATCAGACAGCCTCTCTCGGAGGTTTTTTCGTATGCATATACTTTTCCCCACAACCATGAACACCATCCTGAACACCATCGGCAATACACCGTTGATTACGCTCAACGGCATCTACGCCAAACTCGAAACGACCAACCCCACCGGGAGCATCAAAGACAGAATGGCCTGGTTCATGGTGTGGAAGGCGGAGGAGAGGGGTGAACTGCGCAGAGGAGACGAGATCCTCGAGATCACATCCGGGAATACGGGGATCGCTCTCGCAATGATCTCCGCAGTCCGAGGGTACCGATTTACCGCCGTCATGCCAGAATCTATGAGCATTGAACGACAGAAGATGATGAAAGCTTTCGGAGCGACGATCGTTCTGACGCCCGCTAAGGAAGACATGGCGGGCGCGCTGAAGAAGTACCGTGAACTCGCGGCGGAGCATCCGAAAGCGTGGTTGCCGAATCAATTCGGGAACTCCGATAATTTCATCGCGCACAAGGAAGGCATCGGGAAGGAAATCATCGAGCAAATGCACGGAGACATCGATGCATTCGTGGCCGGAGCCGGAACGGGGGGCACGCTCATCGGTGTTGCCCGGGCGCTGAAAGAGGCGGGCATCCGGGCGAAGATCATTGCCGTTGAACCTGAGGAATCCGCCGTGCTCTCCGGGAAACAGCCAGGGCTACACCTCATCCAGGGAATTGGAGAAGGATTCGTGCCAAAACTCCTCCAGGAGAACATGAATCTTGTCGATGAGGTGATCGCCGTCAAAGGCCGGGAAGCGATTGCAATGTCCGAACGACTGGCGAGGGAACACGGATTGCTCGTCGGCATCAGCTCCGGTGCAAATATTCTTGCCGCAATGAAGGTTCACGAAAGATTTCGCAATGTGGTGACGGTGCTGCCTGACAGAGGGGAGAGGTATCTGAGTGGAAAACGATAGTGTGATAATAATGAACGTACGGAATGACCGAAGGCGCGGCTGTCGGAGCTGAATGTTACAAATGTAACAGTGGAAGAGGCTTCTGTATGCGATAATCGACGAATATTTCTTTACCGAATATTTCGGGGGGGCCGCCATATTCCGGTGGCCCGAAGAACGAAGCCGACAAGCTTGTAGCTGACAATGCCGAGGATCGCGAGCCAGAACTCATCGAAGACGCTCAATCCCCAGATTTTGTACGCTCCGACGAGGAGAAGTAGAAGGATGATGTAGTACAGCTTGCTACCAAGTTCCTGCTTAAAGCTCCAGTACCTTCGCCTACGGAAACGATATCGGGGAATCATGTCGCAAACAGTATGATGTCTCAGAGGAAACAACGACAGCATGAAAATGGTAATATCACATCCATTCTCGGATCCAACTTCAGATCATTCCCGGCTCCTCCGCTCCATCAACTCCCATCATTCTTCATCCGCGCACGATGCTCACTCTCGAAACATTCGACGGCGAACTCGATGAGAAGATCGTAAAACGTGGGCAGCGATACTTTAAAGACGGTCACGTTCGGGATCTCGAAGAGGTGGATGACGGACGGTGGAAGGCGCTCGTCGAAGGAACCGAAGTGTACGAGACGACGATCACGGTCAGTGAAGGAACAATTTCTCACCATCGCTGCAACTGCCCTTACGACCTCGGCCAGTACTGCAAACACGAGGTCGCCGTCCTCTACGCCATCCGCGAACGCACTCGCGGCGACGCCGGAATTGTGAAGGAGCAGTCGTCGGGAAAAGAAAAGCCTCAGAAGAAGGGCCGGACAGTTCGTGAACAAGCCGAAGAAGCCGCGACGAAACTCACGGAAGAGGAGCTCCGCCGCCTCGTCATCGAGGGGGCGATGGAAGACCGCAGCTTCCGAAGTCATCTGCTCCGGTCTGCTCCGTCGCCCACGGACGTCCCCGCTGATAACCGGAAGCAGGAGTACATCGACGAGATCCGCGGGTGTATGGAGGACAACGCAGATCGTCACGGATTTATCGGGTGGGAGGAGGCCTACACGGCGAGCAGAGCCGCAAGCGACCTCTGCGCGACGGCGGAACAGTACCTCGAAACCGGCAAACTGGCTGAAGCTCTTCCCATCGGGCAAGCGCTCCTCGAGACCATTTACCCCGACCTTGGGCGCATGGATGACAGCAACGGTGAGTTTGGTGGCTGCATCGAGGAAGGGTGGAACATCCTGCGGACCATCGCTGCGAAGGTGAAGCCCGACGATCCTCTTGCAGAAGAACTATTCCGTTACTGCCTTGAGCAAGCGGGTCGGAAGATCTACGACGGGTGGTACGCTGCTGATGATTTCTTCCGTGTTGCCCTCAAGATCGTGACGCCGGGCTCCCGCGAACAAGCACTGAGAGATGCCATCAACCGCGTCCTCCTCCTCGAATCCGAGCGTTCTCTCCGCTCCGATGCGCCCTCCCGCGACGGCATGGTCAACTTCCAGAGGGATGTCGAGGGCTACCGCCGCGAGCATAACCTGGAATCCGGATCGGAGCTGACGCTTGCCCTCCTTCAAGCTGTCGGGAAGAAGGAGGAAGCGATAGCGTTCATGTGCGATCACCTGCGGCATCCAGACATCCGCCTCGAGTACATCGAGCATCTCGTTGGCATCGGGGAGTACACTGAAGCGAAAAACACAGCCAAGGAAGGAATCGTCATCGCAAACAAACAAGGACATTTCGGCACTTCCCGGAAATTCGAGGAATGGCTCGTCACCATCGCCGACAAAGAGCGCGACTACCGGGCGAAGCAGACCTTCCTCGAGAAATTCTTCTTCGATCGTTACGAGATGGACGAGTACCGGCGATGGAAGGCGTCGTATATCGATGTCGAATCCTGGAAGAAGGCGTACGAAGCTGTGGTGAGAAAACTTCAGACAAAGCATGCTGTCGATGCGCTGCTCGACGTGTACCGTGAGGAAGGACAATGGGACGAATTCCTTGAGTGCGTCCGAGCCGAGTGCGCGCGTCTCCGGAGCGCCGTACACGGCGATGCGTATTCTTTTCTGCTCCAATACGAAGAGGCCATGATGGATAAATTCCCCGATGCATTCGCAGAGCTTGCATCATCCACTGTCGGAGACCATCTGGTGTGTAATACCGGGCGCGCAACCTATCAGGAGATCTGCCGACTCCTCCGACGACTTCGGAAACACGGATATGAAAAGGAAGTGGACGCAGCACTGAAGGAACTCAGGGAGAAGTACAAGAATCGCAGAGCGCTCCTACAGGAGCTGACGAAGGTGGGGTAACAGAAGAGAGAAAATACTCTCAGTAAGAGCCAAGGGTATCGAGGCTACGACTACGTGGACTTCGGCATTCCGATGATGAAACACATGTACTTCCAGCGGACGCGCACCTACAGATCTCTGGGTTTCGAAATCCGACAGGAACGCATGAGCAGCAAGGATCGTGGAACGCCGGAATCGCAGATGTCGATCTTTGGATGATCCGCCCGTTCGACATCCCAGAGAAGTCAATTGATCGCCAATACATACAGATAATTCACCGCAAGACGCTCATTCCAATCGTGATTGCGGGGTAGATGAGGTATGTGATTTCGATATTGAACAAGTAGCTGGAGAAAGGCATCTTCATCGGACCCCAGAGGAAAAGGCACAGATCAATCGCAATGCTTATGAAGAGCCATAGAACGCCAACGATAATGCCTTCCCGAAGAGCGTTCCCCTGTGTGGATTTGAAGTAGAGAACGGCGAAAATAACACCAGTGACAGCGACCGTAACTGCTATGGTCGCTTTGAAGAACTCCAGATGCGAAGCTTTGAGCGGGAAAATGAAGAAAGAGATCACGAACGGAACGAGCCAAACGAGAAAGCCGTAGAGCAGGGCGCGGGACGTGGAGTGCATGGACGACAGGATAGCACTGTGGTCACAGCCCAGACCCCGTGTCTTTGCCTTTAAACTCTTTCATCTTCTGCAGGAGAGCTGTTTTCAGTCGTTCGGCATCTTCAGGCAGTAATCCTGGGATATGTACCATGTTTCCGGAAAAACCTATCATCTCCAATTGCGATTTCCCCTTCCCAAAGTGAACGGGAATCCCGAAGATCAATCGGGTGTTGTGGCCGTAAGCATCCGTTGAGTAGCCGCTCTGGGACGCGTTGAATACGGAAACGGACGCAAGGCCGAGCAATCGATCAAGGAGTCCGTTCTGTACGGTCACCTCCTGGATGACGCTGTAGGGAATTGTTCGTTCCTGCTTACTGAGCACACCCTGTCGAACGCGCAGATACTCCTGCTCAAGAGTGAACGAAAAGTTGGAACGTCTCAGGTACTGAAACAGTTCCTGCACCCCCAAACCAACACAGACGAAACCGATAAAAGCGTACTCGAACACAGCGGAGTCCATCTGCATGTACAGGAAAAACGCCAATATCAAAAGGAAAGGGATGCTGGAAATAATGGGCTTGATAAGCCATTTTCCCTGAACGGGTACCGTTTTCTCATTCATAAGCTGTGTCATAGATGTAGAGAAAGAGATCATTTCCGCCCTATTTTCTTGCTCACGGTCTGAAGCAGGAGCGCGCGCAGCCCGTCCGCAGCAGGCTTCTCCACGCCGTCGATGTGCGCCTGCATACCGGAGGAGACCGTGGCGCTGGAGAGGTGGACATCGTAGAGCCCAAACATTCGGTCGACGATGTCCTGATCAACGTACACATCCTGAACCCTCTCGTAGGGAATGGTGATCTCACGCGGCGTGATCGGTCCCTTGCGAATGATGATGAAGTCGTCGGTGAGTTCGTAGTAGTAAACGGCGAAGTAGGCGCGCTGGTACCATGCCATGAGAATCACTGTGATGCAGTCGATGAACAGTAGAATGCCGATCAGCCCGCCGAAAGCCTGAGCATTCTCTCCCTGAGCGAAGGCATTGCTGAGAATCACAATCAGCATCGGAATACCAAAAATTCCGATGATGGAAATCACAATAATGGCGAAAATCGATCCGACGATCGTCTTCTTGATGATCTTCTTGGGACTGAGGGGAAACTGTTTCCGGGTTTTACTCTGGGAGATCTGCATAACGAGATGGGGGATGAGAGAAGAATACTGCAATTAGTCTTGCGCTGAAAGGATGATAGAATCATCACATGAGACGCTTTATCGTCCTGTTGTGTGTTCTATCCTTGGCCTCTTGCGGACCAAGGGCTGGAACTGTACACCCTGACAATGTCGACGGCGGTCAGACGAGAGTCACCGGAGAGGGAAATGCACATAGTTCCTATGATCCCCTCCCGGTTGTTGTTTTGACGCCTCACTCCCAGGGGTCATCACAGCCGCGCGCTGGCAACTCCCCTCAGAATATTGGATGGCATGTGTACAACAATAAGAAGTTCGGAGTTTCACTCGAGTACCCTGCTGATTGGACTGTGGAAAATGATGATCCTTCCGATTTTTTGGATATTCATCTCTCAAACAATGTCCAGAGTACGAATCCCGGGGCTTCAGGGATGGGATGGTCCTCGGGCATGCAGGCCATGGAATTACAAGTCGGGCACGAGAAAGATGCACATCAAGATTTTGATTCTTTTGTTGCGACGAGCCTTCTTGAAGGTGGCATGGGGAACTTCGGCGGCCCCTCTAGCCTTTTTCCCCTCGAGGGAATTCAGGCTAGGAAAATTCAAGATAGTGGATGGGATTCAGGCGTTTCTGGTCCTGGCTATTACCTTGAGCAGGACCCAGGACATTACACGTTCATTTTTACCGGGAGCTACTCAGGAGATTACAGACTTCAAGAACGGATTATTCGATCCATTCGTTTCTCTGCGCCTTCAAAGTAAAGGCCGTTCTGCCTCCCAGGTCTTCGAAGGGTCCATAGCAAGATGTCATCAAACCGAGACACAGAACTCATCAATTACCGAATTCCCTGAGGAGTTCCTTCCAGTACAAAAATGCCACAATCGGGAAGAACAGAGCAGTCAGTGATCCCGGATAATACGAGTGGATCATCAATGCTTCGAACAAGTGGCGCAATTCCAGAACCATCACAATGCCGGGGATACACAGTAACCGAAGCATCCATTTCCTGCCCTGCAGAAGGAGGAATGAAATCAAGAGAAGAATCCCTGTCATTACCTGAAAAGTCACAAAGAATGTCCGTGATGGATCTCCGGAAAGAAGTGGTACGAACACGAGCCGAAAAACGGAATCAACATGGGTGAAGTCAGTCAGACACTCTTCCACTCCATGGAGTACGAAAAGGAATGCGGCTACAAGAAACAGAAGGCGCAAACGGAAGGAAACCATGTGGGCATGGTATACCTGTGGTGCGGCGATTTCATTGAATTGACAGATACTCCTGAAGCGGAGAATTCTGTACACTTCGACTCGAATCCTCTTTCCACATTCTGCCCATGCGTCCCTACCATCACTCGCTCTTCATCCTCACTCTCACGCTCTCCCTCGCGGGATGCAATGCGGGAAATGCGGTTCAGCCAATCCCGAGTTCCAGTGCAAGTTCATCATCGATATCCAATGCCGCAGATGGACCAACGTGGTACGCACCGGATGAACGCGTGACGATTACCCAAGAACGTGACATCTATTGCGGAGCACCTTTCGCGGGGAAGAAGCATTTCGAGGGAACGTATGAATTGCGATACGGACGTTTCGCACTTTCACTGGCTTCGCTCGGCTTGAAGTTCGACGAAGAAACCGATCACGACAAGACGTTGCATCCGCTCACCCTGTCGGCGGATCCGCACGAACAATTCTTCGCCTTCGCGCAGTATGCATCGTGCAATAACAAGGAACTGCACATCGTGCGGTTCGTCACCGACGTCGGCTTCGATCCCGCGCCTCTGCAATTCTGCACGAAGAAGACAACAAGTGATCAGTGGCAGTGTTCCGACAGCGTTCTTCAATCTCAAACGGAAGGTTTTTCCGCAGCCTCTGATCATCGCGTCGAAACGAAACCTTACGATAATTCCACCGGTACGTTTACCCATATTCTCTGGCAGTACAATGCGGTTTCCCATCGCATGGAAGCGGTCAAAACGTGGGTAAATACTTATGACAAAGAAACGAGTTCCTTACCGTCGGCAAAACCCCGATCTCTTGAAAATCCTCTTCCGGAAGCCGCTACAGGTTCCGATCTCCATTTCACGATCACGAGCCCGACCGAGTATGTCATCGACGAAAGCTATCCTCAGGGAGGGTACATCACATTCTCTGGAACCACACTCACAATCGAGGGAACGATGGATGCAAATGTGAAGAATATCATCGTGAGGCGCCAAACACAGAATAATCTCTCCTGGCTTGCCGATCCGCTTCCCGGCTTCCGAGCAGGAGGCACAACGTGGAGCTACAAAGCGTCGGCGGAAATCGGCAACCTCGACTACGGAACAAATATTTTTATCTTTCGCGCATACCTTAACAATGGAACAAAGACCGAGCGTCTCCTGCAGGTAAACGCCGGCATTCCGTCAAAAGAGGTAACTCAAAGCGCGGGAAAGGTCACCGTGCAATGGACGACACCGAAAAAGATAGCGGCAATGGAATTTCTGAAGAGCATCGGGCAGGAGAAAACGGAGTCAATGAAGAACTTCGTACGAGGTGTGGTCTACTTCGGCGATGGAACCGAGGCGACAGAGGAGCTCATCGCGCAACAAATCGATCTGATAGCCGTCCATCGCGTGGGAACAATCGCGGATGGAATATACAAAGGAGGAGAGGTCTACGTGTACACCTTGAATTGTGCGGCTACGTATGCCATGCCTTGCTACGCCTACTGGTCACCATCCTTCAGGCTGATCCGACTTCCGAACCAGAAAATCATCATGCTCACGAAGTACACGCATGAGTTCTCGAATACCAATGCGAACCCCGGTTTCCCCGTCCTCGCCGATGATGATGCGAGAATGGATATTGACATGCCGGAGACGCTTCAGATTCCAGGTTCACACTATGAATTGCACAAAATCGCCACATCGAATGAGATGGTGACGGAGACGGAGAAGGACATCCTCTTCACGAGCACGGAGATCGGCAAGCCTGTGTATGCCGACAAGAAGACCGGCTGCATCATTGTGGAGAACAACGACGGCACCACGAGCATCTACGAGATCTCCTATGCCTTCGATCCCAAGCAGGATCCCTATTTCCTCCAGAATGAGAATGAGAAAAAGCGTCTAACCTTCCCCATCGCATGGAAGGACGGTACGACGAGCGATGGTCAGTACTCGCACGGTATCTTCAGCTGTGATCCGCACAAGATCTGTTACAACGTCGTAACCGTTCAGAAGGGGAAGCTCCACACCGAGAACGGCGACTTCGCACTTGAGTCCGTCGGAACGCTCAAGACTGGCGGAGAGGAGGTCTTCCGTGAGGTCTACTCAGCAGCGGATCTTCAGGAGTTCGGCACCGGGAGTACGCGCGATCTCCCGCAGGTCTACAACGGCTACTACGCCTTCTCGGACGCGAAACAGCAGAAGATGAGTGTGAAGGATTTCTACGCTTCGCATCCGGTGATTTACATCAAAGATCCCTTTGGACGATGGCTGCGGTGGTTGAAGGAGGACTACCTCCCGGCTGCGGAGTGCGGCAAGCCCGTGATCTACCTTTATCCGCAGACGACGAAGAAGGTCTCTGTTCGTGTTGCGCCCAACAACGGTTTTACGGTCACCGATCCGCCCTATGGCAACGGCTGGAATGTCCGGGCAACACCGGAAAGTCAGCTGACGACAGCGGACGGCACGACGTATCCGTACCTCTTCTGGGAAGGGAACACCAACGGGTATATCGCACCCAAGGAAGGCTTCGTCGTGGCGAAAGAGGATATTGTGCGTGTACTCGGGGAGAAACTTACACTCCTCGGGTTGAATGAGAAGGAACGAGCCGATTTCCTGGATTTCTGGGTACCGAAGATGCAGGAAAAGCCGTACTACTTCATCACCTTCCTCCCGCAGGAGTCCTTCGAAGCGCTCGCACCGCTGACCGTGAGCCCTCGTCCAGATACCGTGATCCGCATCTTCATGGATTACCGCGGACTCGCGGCCCCCATCCATGTCCAGCCACTGATACTCCACACCCCAAAGCGTCTCGGCTTTACGGTCGTGGAATGGGGCGGTGCACTCAACCGTGAGTGATGCGGCTCGTAGTGTATCGATCGGCGACAATCCTGACGTTGATTCTTATCTGCAGCGGGTGCGCGTCGAAGGCTCCTGCGCCCGCTGCCAATCCGGAGACAGACTTCCGGCCCGTCTACCAGTCTTTCTTCACCGGGAAGAGCACCTATGATCACTTTTACGAGAACGCAGGGAATAGTGATCCGCTGACAGAGCGCATTGCAGGAGGAATCGTTTCGCATCATCTCCTCGTCGGAAATGCTTTCGCCCGGTTCTATCAGGCGCTCCGTACGCAGACACCTTCGACGGTCGTCATCATCGGCCCCAACCACTTCGAGCAGGGCAAAGGCGCGATCCTTACGGCGGACGGCAGGTACGATACGCCCTACGGATCGGTGCCGATCGACGGCGCACTTGTCCAATCGCTCGTCGCGTCACGGCTCGTCTCCCTCGATCGTGAGCCGTTCATCCGCGAGCATTCCATCTCCGCAGAGGTCGCTTTCATCGCACGGACATGGCCGAAGGCGACCATTGTTCCGATCATTCTCAAAATGAATGTGACGCAGGAGGAGAGTGAGAAGCTGGGATCTCTTCTTTCGACGATTCTTCCGCAGGATGCCCTCGTTCTCGCAAGTGTCGACTTCTCGCATTACCAGCCTGAAATTGTCGCCGACTTCCACGACCAGACTTCTCTCGCGGCGATCCGTTCCTTCGATCTCCCGAGAGTGATGAAACTGGAAATCGATTCACCGGCATCCATCGCGACTCTTCTCACGTACCACCGCGAACGGGGTGCACAGAAGATTCTCTACAGCGAACATACGAACAGTGCTTCGTTCACCGGTCATCCTGAGATACCCGAGACGACGAGTCACTTCTTCCTCGCCTTTGGGCAGGGTCCGGCAGTGCATCCGATGAGTATATCTACCCTCTTCATGGGCGATGCCATCTTCGGCAGAGGCATCGAAGGGCGATTTCGTACGGAGAAAACTCACCTGCTGGATGCGCTTGCCGGGAACGAAGACCGCTTTCTGCAAGGCAACGATCTCAGTATCTTGAATCTCGAAGGACCCATCACCACCGCTCCCGCTGCGAAGAACGCGCTTGTCCATTTCGCGTTCAAGGAGAGCATTGCTCTTCCACTCCTGAAGCGTCTTCATGTGACTGCCGTCTTCACCGCCAATAATCACTGGATGGATTCCGGAGAGACTGGCACACACGAAACGCTCTCAGCGCTGCAGACACTCCACATTGCCGCCATCGGGAACCCTTCGCCATGCATCGAGAAAACTATTGATCGCGCCACTATCGGTCTCTGCGCCTTCGATGATACCAATGACCGGCTGGATGAGGATTCTGCACTGAAGACCGTTCAATCGGAGCGCGCGGCAGTCGACCGTCTGATCGTCTCTCTCCACTGGGGCAAGGAAGGGGAATCACAGCCAACGGAACGTCAGCGCCGGATGGCCCACACATTCATCGATGCGGGTGCCGATGCGATCATCGGACATCATCCGCATGTGGTTCAGCCACTCGAGATCTACCACGGTGCTCCGATTCTCTATTCACTCGGGAACCTGCTCTTCGACCAGGAGGACCCTGCACTCTCCTCCGGCCTCGCGGCAGGTCTCGTCTTTCATGAAAATGAGACAGTCCTCTATCTCTATCCGCTCCACACCACAAGCGGTATTCCCCAGATGTTCAATGCAGACGAACGAAAGGAATTCTTCGCGAGGTATTTGAAGTCATCCGGCGATTTCAAGACTGATTCTCTGGAAGGGAAACTTTTGAGCCCTCGAAATGGACAGTGACGAAGATCAAAGATTGTAAAAAATCGGACGTGAGATTCTTGCCCACACCACTTGGACGGCCGCGGTCTCAATGTGGCCTCAAGCAGTACGCTGAGACTACGTTGAGTGCATCCACTGCTCCAGCGCATCCAGGTCTCCTACGGAGAGAATCATCCCCGCCACGAAGTTCGCCCGCCATTCTCCATCTTTGAGCGGTGCGCTGGGGAGCGGGAATGACCCCTGAGAACCCACGACCTTCCAGTGCTTATGTTTATTGGTGATTGTGATCTTTGCTGCGCTCATAATCTCTGTGACTTCATCTGCAGACCACATCCTCTTGGCTTGAAAGTACTGCTTGATTCTCTGCATCTGTCGGCGACCTCGATCATCGGCTTTCTCCTTCAAGGCATTAAAATTCGCTGTCCAACTGACAAGTCTGGGATGATCCAAAACACCCTGAGCGCCTGGGACATGATCATTGGCCGCACACATCATCTCGATGGCAGTCTCCACCCCTCTATTCAGATGCGCACACTCAGCCAGACATCCCTTGGTAAGGACATCGGGGGCAAGGACCGCATAGAACTGTGGATCATGGAATACCAATAACGACTGCCCCGCGGTAGCAATTTCTCCAAAGTGCTCTACGAGTTCGGGGTCATCCGCTGCAATGTTTTGAATGGCGGCTCGACTACACCGTTCCAATGATTGCGTGAAGTCGAGGAGCCGGGAAGTCGTGAAACTCTTCTGCTCGCCGCAGATGACATGGAAAGGAATGAGACTTTTCAGCGGAGAGATACCTGTATCCGGCAGGCACATCCAACAGTGAAGAGGCTGAGCCTGCGTATCCTGTGAACTGTGATTGACATAGAGTTCAGGGACGGCGCAGGGATCGTACGCCACCCTTCTGACGATCCTGCGATGACCGTAGACTCCGTCCGCATCCGCATCTCCGGCTTCATTGCCATTCGTGAAAATCGTCTTTCCCAACACAATGGCAGAAAAACGCGGGATTCTCTCCAGATCCAGATCATCCTCAGAGACTTCGGAACGATTCACAATGAACGTTCGATCGGCGTCTCTGTGCAGATTCGCTAACCATAGGAGTCCCTGAGCGGAATCCTGCAACGATTGAATGACCGAAGCACTGCATTGGATGAGCGCAGGATGCTCGAGCACTTTGGCAGAGATCACCCCTTCCATCGCAGTCCACGAAACGAGCAACTCGTTCCATCGCCTGGCAGCTACTCCATAGCGCTCTTCCAACTCTTGATGCTCCTCAAGGGAAAGATCCTCGTGGGATCGCACATTTTCAGGCATCATTGGAAAGAACGCATCTGCATCCGGATGTTCCAACACTCTGGCTATGGCCAGCGCTTGTGAGACGGATGAGAGGGCGATTTGCGTCACTAAATCTCGGAATCCCGGGGAGGGGTTGCTCGACTCACACTCCGTCTGCACACGATCCCAGAGAGCCATGTGCAACTCGACCAAGAAACGTTGATATTCCTCTTGCGATTGGATATGCGATGCAGCTTCACGCAGAGTGGTGAAGAGATCTGTTGCGATCGCAATCCATGCTCGATAAAGATTCCGAACCTCTGCTGTGTACTCCGGGAATTCACGCACCAATGCCTGCAATGCCGGCACGCAGTCATTCGGCACTGCCGATGTGATGAACTCCTGCTGATTGATGAGTTGTGTCAAACGCCGCACCGAACCTTGTTCCGATGTTTCTGACACCGTGCTCTGGAGAACATCGATCGCACTGATAAGAGCAGGACTTGGATCGACGGAGAGTGGAGCCAGCATGTTCTTAGGATCCGCCTCCACCAGACAGATGCCTGCATCACGGGCGATAACGGGAAGGAGCGCGTCACGCACAAGGGCATCCACCCCACTCTGAACAGCATCGATGAGACCAAGACGACCCTCTTCCGGAATGCGATCCCACGATGCCTGGAGCTTTGACCAGAGCATAGGAGTCGCATCGAGATGCATAGAAAAATGGGTAGCTCCAATATCAAAATGCACACTGGTTTGCCTCGTCGCATTTCTCAGGAGCGCGACCATGTCACGAATGGCCCTATAAGGTTTGCCCGCAGCCTGCTCAAGAATTGCCTGTTGCTGCTCATAAAAGTCATTGATCTGCCGATTCCTTTCCATATTGTTATTATACAATTGTTATTAAGTTTAAGCAATATTCCACACCCGAAATCCTTTCAGTCATGGTTGGAGTACAATTGAAACATATGACTCAATCGACAATGAAAGCTTCCCGGATTTCAACAATAATGCTGGCTCTGTTCCTTGTCGTGGTTCTTCTTATTGGAGGAGTACTCGCTTGGAAGAATCGATTGAAGAATGATGGGAATATCAATGGGCAACAGCGAGTAGCGAATGTGACTTTGAAAAGAATCTCAAGCTACCTGCACAAGGATGCGATTTTGTATGAGGCAATACCACCTCCGGCAGAGTACCATGCGATTTCGGTGGAAAATGCTCTCACGTATGCTATCCGACTCCTGGAAAAGAAAGGTATGAAGGGGATATCCATATGTGAGTCCGAGTGGATAGCCGCACCTCTTGGAGGGTTTTTGATAAATGGAAAGGGTAATTTCCGTATCGGTAATCGGGAATATTCAACTTTTCGCATCGGTGTCAGGGATGGTTCGGAAGGAAATGCAGGGGAAGAATTTATGTTTATCGCTAGGAGTAAAGATGATCAGGGAAATGTTTTCTGGTATCCCGAACCCGGGCCGGATTTCCGACCAGCTGTTGGTGAGACTTATCCAGCAAACCTCATGGTCTATGAATATCTTGGAGATAGGAAACAATTTGAAACGCTCTCCAATAGGTTCAAGTAAAGGAGGCAAAATCCAACGACCCTTCTATCACCAGCATGAGTATTATGAACACTGCGGACAATCCTGCCCCCAAGAGGAATGTGAAAGCACTTTCATCGCCATTATCGCAGCTGATCAGTAATGTGATAGAAAATGATTTGAAGGAGCAGCCACGAAACATCGCTCCAATTCTTGGCGGTGATGAAAGTAAAACATTTTCAGTCACCACCGATCGTTCGGTGAGAATTGTTAAGCTCCAACCTGAGAACGATTATCGTCGTTTTTCCAAAGAACAGTGGTGCCTTGAACAGAGTTCTAGAGCGGGTATTCCGGGGCCGACAGTCCTGTCTGTAGGTAAGAGAGCAGGTATGGCATACATCATTCTCACGCTCATCCCCGGAACAATTCCAAAGAACTCCGAAGGAGAGAAAGAGCGTATTTGGAAACACCTTGGAGCATATGCGAGGCGCTTCCATGCGATCCCTGTGAAGGGCTTTGGTCATAATACGAACAAACCAGGAGTATTTGAAGACTCATCATGGTTGAGATTTTTGGATGACAACATTCGTAGTCTCACAGGCACAGACAAGCTGATTCAACTGAACGTACTCAATGTGAAGCAATCCGTATCAGTAAGGCAGAAATTTGAGGAACTGAGGAAAATATCATTTACGTTCGGCCTATGTCACGGTGACCTCTCACTATTGAACGTTCTCGTCGGAGAGAACGGAACAGTGTATTTGTATGACTGGGGACAGGCGGAAGCGAATATTGTTCCATATTTTGATCTTATCGGGATATTGGAGAATCACCCGAAGATGGCTGATCCCGAATTGGATTTGTTCCTGCAGGGTTATGGGGTCGATCGTGCGACACTCGCACATCTCGACGTTCTTTGGCTATTGAAACGCATAGATAAACTGCGATGGGCCATTGATAAGAGTCCCAAAGACATAAAGGAATTCTCTTCGCTGGTGCAAATCAGGCTTCGTCTCATGGGCATGAATTCCTAGGCCCGTCATCGCCGTAATGACTTCCGATCCCGCTGCCCGCTTCATCGAGCGTCATTGTGAAAACGACGGGCTTACCCCAATCCAACTATAATAGATACAGGTACCACATATGACCGATTTTTGCTATACTGGAAGCAACAAACACCCCTATGAGTTTCGAACAAACACCCGCTGCGGACGTCCCCAAGGATATCGACAAGCACCTGGATGCCCTGCGCTCATCCGTGGAGAACAAACTTGGCAGTGCTCAACGGTCGTCCAATATTCCTAAGCAGCAGATCATTCTCACCGCTGCACCGAATGCTGTGCCACCGAAAATTTCGCAGTTGGATCGGACTATTGCCGCCATCCAGCGGGAACCAGCTTTGGAGAATCGCGTGAAAGCTCTCGCATATTGCGTGGATTCTGCGTATCAAATGCGCGGAGATTCTCTCAATGTTCAGCAGCTTTCGCATGTACATGACAAGCTCAAAGATTTGGAGAAATTGATGTTCGAAACGATTCCAAAACTGAAGTCCGAAGTCGATCGTGCTGTGGCGAAACCGGACGCGAAGCAGAGAGAAGCTGCGCTGACCACTCAGAGCAGGCTTGTTCAGAATTTGCGCCAATTGCTGATGAGGCATAGAGGCCTCGTGAAGGCTGATGGGTCTGCAACGGTTTTTGATCGTGACACTCTGCTGCAGAAATTGGGTCAGGTGGAGGCTCGCATCACTGTCGAGTGGAACAAAGTTCAGGCGATACTCCAGAAGGAGAAGCAGAATTCTGCAAAGCGTCGGCAGGAGCCCAAGGCTCCGGCAGTGCAACCCGAGCCGATGCCGCAGGAGGACGAACGAGAGCCGCCGATTATCAATACCGGGAATCGCCCGACCAATATCGAGAAAATGTTTCCGGGTACAGACCCGAAGGAGTTCAACAGATACTATCCGGACTTCCACAATGCGATGGAGAAGATCTTCGCAGGAGTGTCGCAGCGAAGCGCGAAGAATCTTCATGGTAATGATCGGATCAGCCTCACAAAAGCGGAATATGATGCACTCCTTTTTCTGATGCGTTCGGAGCTTGGCAAGGATGTGCCGGGTGGAGAGCCGGAACTTTCGGTCGAGTTCCTACGAGGTGGTTCACCGGTCGTGTCCGTGAATGTGGGAGGGAAAATCTCGGTGCCATACATGGCGAAGCCTGGAGAGCAGGTGGTCTGCGATACCACCAATACCTACCAGGCACAGAAAGGACGTGATCACGTGTATTCCATCAATGGTTTCATCCAGTTCCTTCCGAAGCAGAGCCCCGATGCGCAGCGGCTCAAAATTGTGGTGGAGGGGCAGTAAGTCTCGCGGAAACTGTTGTGGTGCGACGTGATTTCTCGGATGCATCGATGAGCCTAAAACATCGGAGTGATCACCCCCGTCTTCCTGTCGACGGTGTAGAAGTTAAACGAAGCCGTGTGATCCGGCAAGAGTTCATACGCGTGGATCGTGAAAGTCGTCTCCGTTGCGCTCTCCACATCGATCACAGGTTTTCCTCCCAGGGATGAAACACCACGACTCTCTCCGTGAGACACCTTCGTCGTTCACCCGACTCCGCAGGAGGCCCCGAGTGTGAACCCGGGGATGAATGTGGGGGCAATGGATTGCCCTTGACTCCTGCTCGCCGAGTTTTGCTTGAGAGCGCCGAAGGCGTATCAGAGAGATACCCCGACAGTCAGGTCGGGGAGCTTCACGTTCCAGGTGCAGAGCGAGCTGTATCGGGCGTTGCGAGCAGATGGAAATGCAGGAAGGTCACGTGTTGGATGGAGGGGCCATTGGTGAATATTTGCCATGACGTGAGATGGTATTCGTTAATGAGATGACGCATCACCGCATACGCATCGACGAGGTAGGGAACGGAGTCGGTGGTGAACTCGCTCGCATCGCGGATGTCCCGCTTCGGAATGATAACGAAATGCACGGGAGCCTGTTTCACCGGACTCTCGATCACGATGGTCCAGTCCGTCTCCAGAACGACGGGTAGAACGCCGGAGAATTTCTGCGTTATGACCGATCCGATCAGTCCGGCGAGCTCATTGGGGTGCCAGCAGCGCGCCGCGCAGCGGTGTATGGCGAGGAATGAGCGAGGCTGAACGTCGCTGAACAGAAAACCGCCGATGAGTATTCCGGCCGCCAGGCAGAGCAGGGATATCCCGAACGAACGACGGATCAGATGCATGAGGCTATTGTACAGGCGGTCTGGCTCTGCCATCTCTTTTCAGACGCTTGCTCATGGTGCCGGATCGTCCCAACATTTGCTCTCGGTCTTGGTCAGCCGCACCTCATTCTTCAGAAGGTCGAAGACAAAGAAGAACTTTGAGCTGCATCCTGCATCGCCCGCCGCGCCGGTTATCGGGATGATGGGACCTCTGCGTTTCCCGAACTCATCAAACTGCGCACAGGGTTGGTCGAAGACGTTCTTTGCCACATCGATGCGGTCGGCTGTTACGTCGTATCGCAGGAGCTTCGTCCCGCCGCAGTAGCCGCCGCTCCAGAGCGCAAGAAATGTCTTTCCGTCAAGCGAGAGGCATCCTTGTCCGAAGGAGATGACCCCGTTCACGTCCGGAGGCATTCCGCCTGCAATACTGGAGCGCAGGAATGCCGGATACCAGGAATGCCGTGCATAAGAAATGACCGAAGCGCAGGAATCGAATGCGGGGAACTTGTCATTCAACTCCGGATTGCTGGAGTTCGTGATCTTCACGGAATCCATGACGCTCTGAAGAAGGGGACTTTCGACACTCTGCGTGAGTATGAGGAGATGATCACTACTCCGGAGCACGACGATTCGAAACAAGGAACCATCTCTGCTTTCACCCCTCGCTTCCACCGCCGGCAACCCTGCAAACGTCGTATCCTTTATCCATTGCAAACTTTGACCCATATCGAAGCCGCCATTCATGAAATCTTTCTTGCCAATTTCTGTTTCGAGCCAGTAACGAGGCAGGTCATCAGTTTGCACACCGAGGATTTGCAGCATGAGCGGGCCTGGAGCCAATGAACGGATCATGATCAGATCGCTGGTCGGAGAGGATTCTTCAATCGCTGGCTTCTCATTGTCCAGCGCCAGTAATTCCAAGCGATCTGCAGAAAAGGTCAGTTGGTAGCCATATTTTACATTCTGGTAAAAGGAGAGATTCTTTCCGACACCGGGAGAAGAGCGAGTTAATTCCTCATACGTCCGCGACGGGAACTTTGTGAGTGTTGTGATCCCTTGTGGCATTTGCTTCTCAAGCCGATAGAGTATTTCCGCCATCTCGCCGCGGGTAAGCAGGTGGTCGAATGAGGTGATGGTAAGAGGGATGGCGTAGGAGGCTTCGAGATCGGTGACGAATGGTCTGTACCATGGTGACAGCGGAAGCGTATGACCGGCATCCGTCGCAACCTCAAGAGCATTCACGATGATTTTGGCCGCCTCGACGAAGCTGATCGATACGTTTGGATGGAATGTCCCGTCAGGGTAACCAGAAACGTACCGCCGGTTCTTGGCGACACACACGTAGGGGTTGAACCAAGCTCCCTGTGGCACATCGGAGAAGACTGAACTCTTTGCACAATCCGCAGTGGAATAATCGTACGAAGATACCGCGAGCAGTATCATCTTTACAAACTCCGCCCGGTTGATCGTGGCATCGGGACGGAAAGTGCCGTTTGGATACCCTTGGACGATTCCTTGCTCCTGGATGTACTCGATCGCTGTGGCGTACGGGTGGGTAGGTGAAACATCACTGAAGCTTGCGAATGCGGTGAGGGGCGAAAAGACCGCGAGTAGGAGAATCCCGCCGAGAGCGCACAGAAGAGATGATCGTAGAGACATAGCTGCAGGGAATGTTACCACAAGAGAGGCATCGATGAGGGCTCTCGCGGATTGCAGTCCGGCATGCATGGCAGCGCCAGAATAAAGAGCCCAATCCTCAGCGTGGCCTATTCTCGCGTAAGCGGTAGCGCACGATGAACTTCACTATTCCGCGCTCAAGCGCAAGCACAATCGCAAGCACAAGAAGAACGATCGCAGGAACACCAGCGAGTGGTATGGTGAAGATAGCATAGAACCCAGTATCGATAAGGTTGCCTAGCGCGATCTCCTGTGGAGAAAGATTTGCGTGGGGCTCGATAACAATACCGCAAACGGGGACCGGCTTCGATCCGAACGGCATTGCGCACCCCTCAATCGCCACGCGGTAATACCCGTAGTCACTGATGAGGATGGGGGCGATGGCGATCAGCCCAAGGATAATAATTGCGGAGAGCAGGAGCTTCCAACTGAGAGCGCACAGGAAAAATGATCGTAGAGACATATCTGCTGAGTAGCCTACCACAAGACAGGCATCGATGAAGACTCCCGCGGATTGCAGTCCGGCATGCATCGCATGGCAACGGCAAACCGTAAATAGGGCCTTAATAACTTGAAGTATCTTTACAAAGAAGTCTATCATGTAGCCCATGAAGTCCTTGGCTACTCTACTGTTCGTTGTCGTGTTTTCCCTGCACTGTGCAAGTGTTGCCTTTGCTGCAACCCCTGTATCGACCGTACGGCACCAGATCCTCGCGGGCGCGAGAAGCGTGCCCATGCTCACCTACGTCTTTGGGAGCGGTTGCGCAAGCACTGCGACAGTACAGAAGATGACGCTCGTTTACGAAGGCACTTCCCCAAATTCCATTCGTTCTCTGTATGCGAAAATCGGCTCCAGGATCGTGACGAATAAGAGGACGGTCAATCCACACGATCTCACTGCAACCCTCACATTCCTCCCGCGCACAGCTCCGCTCGTATGCGGAGGAGATACCATTTCAGTGATGGCTGATTTCTCGCAGACAGCGGCAGGGACATCCCATCGCGTCACTGTAGAACTCCCGACCGATATCATCTCCGACGAAGGTACCGTCGGTGTCCCGACGCAGGGGGCATGGATCGAAGTGGGGACGCAGCAGAATGCGGCTCCCTCCCCATCTACCGAATCTCTTGGACCTCCATGCAGCGCCGATGGCAGTGCGTCCTGCGATAGCCTCTCAACTCCCATCATGATATCGGGAACCATTCATGGGTCTTCTATCATCCTGACATTCTCCACGCCGCTCAGCGATGCTTCATCGCCCTCCCCAAGCGCCTTCAGTGTGAGAGAGCTGGAATACGGCATGGTTCCTTTCTTCCCTGTGGTGAACACCGTTGCGGTCTCGGGAAACCGCATCGAGCTCTCGCTTGCCACCCCCGTTTGCGCGGAGGAGCCAGTCACCATCACCTCACAGCCCACAGCGGGGGTCACCAGTGTATCTGGATCACCCATACCCGTTCTCTCCGCATTCGCTCTCACCAATCTCACGCCACCGTCCACACGGGATGATGACGGTTGTCGACCATTATTGCCTTTGCGGGGGGAGCGCATGAGCCAGCGACTGCGCCGGCAAGCCCTTGATGTCTACAATAGGTACAATGCTACACACCGGGCACAGAACTCAAGTGCGTCCGCTCCGCGGTAGAGGATGCATCTCTGGACGTGCAAGATTTCATGGTTGCAGTGGTTCAGGTTTCAATGAAGCTGACCGTTACATGGAACTGCGGAATCTCATTCCATTTCGTACGATCATTGATCAGCGTTTCATCGGAGTTCATCCTAATTTCCAGAGTTCGGTAATCACCAAGATACACTTGTCCTGTTTTACCATCTTTCGGCTCCCATCCGCAGCAAAGTGTATGAAGCGGTGCCATGCCAAAGGTATCGATCAGGTACTGTTCGACGGATGCGGCATCCGATCCGGGAACGGTATAGGAAGCTTCGAAGAGCCGCTGGCTTCCTTGGTTAGGATGGCACTCGACGAACGTGAGTGGAGCAGGCTTGCGCCCTAGAGCAGCGAGTATGTCGCTGCACTTTTCTCGGTCACGGTACTGCGCGAGGAGACGATTGCCGAGAGTGGCTGCATCTTCGAGTACTTTCTTCTTCGTAGGAAACTCAGCAGTATTCACCTCTCCTCTATGGATTGGTGCCTGCGTGAGATCGATTTCCGTCAGCACGCCATACCCATCTCTCTCGCCGACGAAGACGAGTGCGCCATTGTCGAATACGCGAAGCTCCGTCATTGGCGCAGCGCAGCAAGCACTTGTCTGTATTGCATCAAAGGCGCGGGAAACAGGACTGCCATCGAAGTACACGTATTCTTTCCCGCCCTTCCTCCCGATGAATCCGATCTTCTTTCCATAGGTGAATACGGCGTGGGAGCCGTCGACGCCGAAACGCTCATTGAAGAAAGTGCCATTGTAGAAAACATCGGATGCTGTCTTCGGTAGTTCCTTGTCCGAAGCAGGGAGCTCCAGAGCCCGCCGGAAGGAGACAGCAGGTTTTCCTTCAGCTAAATCCACTCTCTGAATCGGTCCGTCTGATCCGTACTCCATCGGTACGGAGAAGAGTTTCTTTCCGTCTACGAAGAATGACCACTCGTACGATTTCCACGTGAGGATCGGTGCGTCGTACCCCGTATTTACTGCAACGAAGGAATGATCGGCGGATGAAAAGAAGCTGCATTGACCGCAGGCAGTCGCATATTTCATGGTACAAAGAGGAACATACCGATGGCAGAAGCGAATATTGGGATCCGAAAGTTCGGAAACCGGCATGAGTTGATTTGTTGGAAGTTCTTTACCCTGCTTCACGAGCAGATTCGCACCGGAAAAAGCTTCCTCCTGTCCTTGGTATGTAAATTCAGGATTTTTCGACAGTCGGATCTCGGTGTATGGCTTTGGTGCCGAGGAGCAGGCGGCAAAGACAAGCGCGAGAAGGAGAATGAGTTTCTTCATAGGAGAGTACCGGAAGATTATTTGAGGGGTTCGGGAAAGACCATACACGCTTCAAGGGATTCTTTCTTGCCATCGGGCTTCAGAACAAACGTGCAGGCTTTTTCAAGCCAGACATGATTTTGCAAGTAATCGTACGTGTAATACAAATCGACGAGACAATCGGATTGGATGGTTGAGCCACAGAGGCCACCATGATCATTCTCGGCAAGAAGGGGAAAATAGCCGGTCTCGTCACGCAGTCTGTGAAGCAAGCGGCTGTAGGCAATGACCGTGATCTTCCCGTCCGTGGTGGCCGTATTCCTATCGAATATCGTTACGTACGGCTCCGTTCCGTTTTTCAACTTCCCATCATATGCTGATCGCAGCGGTTCATTCAGAAAATAACTCTCATCCGGCGGAATGTAGCTGAGCAGACTTCCGGAAAGGAATCTGGCCTGCTGAACGACTCCGCTCGTCCTATCGTACCGGAAGACTCCGGTGCCTAATTTGCCGACCTCCGCTATGAAGACTCCCCGTGAATTCTCCCGATTTTCACAGTACTCGTATGTCCCCGTGATCTCGAAATGATTATCCTGTGGAGCCTTGGCAACTTCGCGATCGAATTGCTCGAGCTGCTCACCCACGATTGCATCATCGTATGGATAGGATAAGCGGATACAAGTATGCAGCGAAAAAGGCGTTTTCCATGCATCGCCTGGCAGCGAAGCGCAGCCGCAGCAGAGGAACAGGAGTGCCGAGAAAAGAATGAACTTCTTCATGGTGTAGAAGCGTTCAAGTCTATCTCCGTCAGAATACCGTAGTGGTCACGTTCTCCAACGAACACCAGTGCGCCGTTATCGAAGACGCGGAGACGGGTCGATGGCATGTCACAGCAGGATTCCGTTCGTATGGCATCGAATGCGGGGGAAACAGGCTTGCCGTCGAAATACACATACTGTTTGAAATATTTCTCGCCATTATCGGACACGTACTCTGTCTGATCTTTTTGTCCGATGAATCCGATCTTCCCCTTGTACGAAAACACGCCATGGGATCCATACACGCCGTATTTTGCATTGAAGAATGCTCCGTCGTAGAAAATATCCGGAGCCATTTCCGGCATAGGTTGATCTTCCGATTTCGATGGCCGGACGGTGCGCGTAAATGCCACTGCGGGTTTTCCCTCGAAGATTTGTATGCTTTGGATCACGCCATCCGGACCGTAGGCCATGGGGGCGGAGAAGAGTTTCTCCTTGCCTTGGAACACAGACCACTGGGAATTGTATTTGCTCAGAAGGACATTGTTGGGACCGATGGCAGCTGTGCTCGCCGCGACGAGCGTCGAACCGCCACTCCCAAATACCTGGCAATATCGGCACATGGAATACTCAGGACACGGAGAAACCAGCTCCTGACAGAAGCGTAGTTGAGCAGTTTCGTATTCTGCATATGTTCTCCCGGAACCAGTTGTGCTCTCGGCTGAGTTCTGCAGTTCTTTGAGAACATGCGCTGGCAATTCCGCTCCGTGCTTGGCAAGGAAGTTTGAGTGAGCAAATGTCTCTTCCTGTCCTTGATATCCGAAATTTTCGAGTTCGTTCTTGGGGAGGCGGATTTCGGTGTACGGCTTGGGGGCCGCTGTGCAGGCGGCAAGGAGAAGGAGGATAGCAGGGGCGAGAACGAGAGGGCGCATAGGGCAAGGAAAGCGGGACGTCAGTGTAGCAATCTGACACTGGGAGTACACAGCTATAGATCGCATTATTATCTATGGACGATGAACTGCCCCGGCGACAATTGCTTCCACTCGCTCCATGTCCACGGATCCAGGCAGGGTTTCTCATTCCGATGATAGCGGTATCGTACGATCGGCCTCGAGAAGGAGAAACCGCTGAGGTCGAACTCAGGATTGTTGTCGGAGAAGAAGCATGCATGGGGATCGCTCTGGTCTTCCGGCGCGAATGATTCCTGAAGAGCCCATTCATCGGTGTTATCCAGATTCACAATCATCAGCGTGTGGAGGGGGCCATATCCGCTTCCTGTGAACTGGTGGAAGATGTCTGTTGCAATAAAGAGGCGCTTAGCCATATCCACTCTCGGACTGGCCATCGATGACCCTCCGAACCCTATGGGATACACCTTCACAAGTGGGGTTCCATCTGCGACAACGGCACAGAAAATTGTCGGGGCATTTGCGTACGGTTCCATGTACTGCGCTTGCATGGAGCCATCCTTCAGGAAGTTTCCATAGAGGTAGCAGGGGTCGAGAGGCAATACTTTTTCAGATTTCGTTTCGAGATCAATCAGGCGCTCCTGCTCCAGCCACATCTTCTTTTCGAGGTGGACGTTGTGGACTTTGAGCAGCTTGCTCTCCCACTGTGGCGACCACCCCGGCGATCCGTTGACCGGCTGGATGATGTGCGTGTAGAGCGCAACGTGCTTCCCATCCTTCAAGACGTGGAGCGCCGATGATCGGCATCCGTCCTGTCCTTCGAAGAGATACTCGACGAAGCGGTAGGGAGCGAGCGATCTCCCCAGGAATTCGTCGTATGTGGTGTGTGAAACAGTGACACTCTTCCCATTGACCGTCAGCCTGGAAGAATCCGCATCCGGCACATCACTCGGCTGGAAGTATGTTGGCTGACAGGGGGAGGGGGTCACTGAACGCTCAAATTGATTCAGGTTCATCTCCTCAGGTTTGGCGAATTTGAGCGGGAGGTTCCTACCTTCAGGAGCTTGTATCGGGGTATCGTTCGTGGCTGCTCGCGATTGTGAATGAGATTCCGGGAAGCGGAGACTATCCATGATCAAGCTATCATAACCGAATTCCGTTCTCCCGCCGGGGAGATTCAAGGGTTTGAAGGAAGGCCACTTGTACCCGCCACCGTTCTTACTGCCGAGAGGGCTGAAGTACACGATCCCGCTGTCGTGATTCCACCGCAATGCTTCACTGCACTGGTCCGGACCGTCAACCGGCGGATTCTTCGAATTCAGGAAGATGAGCGTGGTCCCGCCATCGGTGCTCTCTTCGCTAGACATCTCGCAGTCGCTCGGGAAGACATTCTCAATGAATCCTTGAATGTCAGTCTTGTTCTTCGCTCGACCGATGTAGATGGTCGCGAGGGTCTCGCGGGGATTCCCTGGTTCGACATGCAAGGCGAAACACGGGGATTCCAGGGCATAGTCCATCGTGAACCGGATCCCTTCCGAGGAATCATGAGCGGAGACGGGCACAGGTGGACATTCATCTATTTGGACTGTCGAATGGTAGCGGAGTTCCACTCCCCATTTTCCGGAGACGAAGGTGCGGTCGAGGTATGCATCTCCATTCAATGGATTCCTCGATGATCCTGAGGAAGCAGCAATCCCGGAAACGGATGACGGATAACGCTCGGAGGAAACACTCGATGGCACGGAGGGATCCTTGGCATCCGATGACAGAGGAACTGCCGGCGCACTCACGCAGGATGTGAGGAGCAGTGCGACTGTGGAAGCAAGCAGGAGACGACGCATACAGCGGCAAGTATATCGAAGGAGCGGAATGTGGATAGACGCACTGGTCGCGGTTGTTCATCGCTCTCACTGATGCGTAGTATCGTCCGATGGAACTCAGAATCCATTTCTAGACGTACGATCGGGACTGCTGTCTGCATGGCTCTTCTGCCTCCAGATGGGCGTCATATGGTAGTGGAATTATTCCAACACAAAGGTTGCTCGCAGCACTACGCTGATTTTCTTATCAATAGTGGTCGTATCGTAAACACCATAGTCAGAAAAATCAGTCGAGTTAATTGGAGTAATTTGGAATATGCCCATAGAGGCTTCACTGAGACCCTTAATTTTTGCCCCTGTTTTCAATGCAATTTCTTCAGCTCGTTCTCTGGCATTTGCACCAGCCAGAGAAATAACCTCCACTTTTAATGTTTTGAGTTTTTCGTAACTATAGTAATACTCAGGATTCTGTGGCATAAAACTAATGTTTTTCTTGGCAATCTCAAAACTAGCTTTTTCTGAAAGTTCAGCAATCTTATTCACATCTTCGGATTCAATAGTGATTGTTTGGCTTGCAGTAAATCCGATGAATTTATTGTTACATACCTGTCCATTTTGATTTTGAGTACACACACTTTCCGTCTGCTCGGCTGAAGAAGCCGGAGAAAAAGTCATTTCACCTGCTTTTATTCCCTGATCGAGAAAATACTGTTTTATCGTATTGGAATCTATTTCAATTTTTTCAACAGCCTCAGTAGTAGTTTTCATTGTTCGTGAAATACCAATATTCCATTTTGCCCTATCGGAAGTAATGGTTTTTTCCACACTCCCCATGACCGAAATGGTGCTTTTCGTTTTGAGTTTATAATACGTACCAAGCCCCATAGAGACGATTAATACAAGCGTGAGTGCAGAAATAACAGTTGCAATGAGAACTGTAAAATTGAGGTGTTTGAACATAGCAAGGAAAGTTGGAAACTGGAGAAGGTTAGAGTATTGATTTAAATCTTGGTGTCAAATTTTCGTGGGCTGTTTTTCACAGATGGTGGTGGAATGGAGCTTTGTGCTGCTATCGACGAAGTGGGTGATGATCGTTCATCGTGTCCCTGGAATGAGAGGGGAAGGAATGCCCCTCCATGGACACCCTTCATTAATCAGCGAAATAGTTTTCGAAGATCGTTTCCATCAATCTCAAATGTGATGGCTTTGGAGCTTGCTTTCCGTGATAGCCAATAATTGTCACATTCCCGCTCTCCCACGTTTCGCGTGCGACATAGACAGGTCCGCACCCGTCCATGGCGCTCTGCAAGTACAGTTTGTACCCTTCTAATTCTGCATTTCGCACAGGTTCCTCGCGTGTAATCTTATAGCTATGCAGGAGAGATTCTTCTGTAGAGGCGCACCACTTTTTCGCTTCGGCTTGTACCTGTTCTTTCGTGAATTTCTGCCCCGGTGTTGGCTGCAGGACATCTCGTATCTGCACCACATTTGGCGGGAGATCATCTCCTTCGCTGTAGACAGTCTGACCCTGTATATACTGAGGATCGTCGGGATTCTCAGAGAGATCACGCGCTTGATAAGTATCCGGGTATCGAAAGGCATAGCTTGGATCACCCCAGGTAAGTAATTCTGCTGCTGCACGAGAGGACAACGAATTGGGTTTCGTAGAGGCTTGAGGGATCATCTGAGATGCAGCAGATGAGCTGGCAAATGTATTCCGTATGGCCAAAGTGGAAGGGTAGTTGAAGCCGAAGCGGTACTTATCATTTGTGTACGTCTTCCGTTCCCCGGAGGACTCGATGATTTTTCCATCACGCACAACGTATCCCTGATTTCCGAGATGCAGATAGACCATCCCTTTTTCGCCTTCACTTCCCGTTCGGATGAGATCGTCATCCGTCACGACCAGTGTCGCATTGGAATCGATCGATGCCTGCGTGATGAGTTGTCCTGAAGCGGTGGAAAGCGTAACCAGACGAAAGTGCGTACAGCCGGATTGGACATCGCATTCCACGTCCGTCAGAACCTCACATCCATCGTTGTGCGTGCATCGTTTCCCTGCTGATTGCAGTTCGAGCTTGAAATATCTCCGGTTCTTCGTATCAATGATTCTCAATTCCTTCGTTGCCCACCTACTTTGAAATTCCAGAACGAGGAACCCGGATCGGCACAACCGCACAGACTTGAAAGGAATTTTCGGGAGATCGGGATTATCGATGGAATCAAAACCTTGTTGGATCTTTGTTGGATCACAATCTTTTGTAAATGCGTCGTATTCCTCGAAGCTGAAGGAATAGGTACCCGGTAACACAGGTTCACCAAATCGTTCTTGGCGTGATCCGGATCGATACGCGCAGGAGGACAACAGAAGAACAGCAACAATGATTCCAAGAAAATAGGGGTGTCGTATTCTCGGGATGTTCTTTTCGATTAACATGGGCCAATTCTACCATTTTCATTCGTTGCCGCTTACAATGAAGTTATGGATTACGACACCATCCGGTCAGCTTCCGAGTTCCTGAAATTCATGAAAGGAATCTACGCACCTTCCCGTAAAGAACCGGAAGTGCTGCGACTTCCTGCCATGCGTTTCTTGATGATCGACGGCCAAGGCGTTCCCGCGAGCAAGATGTTCCAAGATTCCGTGCAGGCTCTGTATTCGCTCCTTTTCCAACTGAAGATGGGGATGAAGTTCGGGAAAATCCGGAAGCCGGATGGCTGGTTCGACTTCAAGGTACCACCGCTGGAGGGTCTCTGGTGGACGAACAAGGATGTGGTGAGGAGTCGCTGGAAGGCTACGCAAGCGTTTGCACCAGACGACCTCATTTCCGGTCACTGGACGCTCATGATGCTCGTGCCACCTTTCATTCCTTCGGAAACAATCAAGGAAGCAATGGAGCAAGCGAGCGTCAAGAAACCTTCTCTGCCGATCACCGAAATCCGCTGCGAAGAATTCACAGAGGGAGAAGCGGTTCAGATGATGCACATTGGCCCCTATTCCACAGAACCGGAGACGGTGCGGAAACTCGTGGAATTTGCTGAACAGAAAGGGTGTCGTTTCACGGGGAAACACCATGAGGTGTATCTCTCCGATCCAAGGAGAACGCAGGGGGAGAAGCTAAGAACAATCCTTCGGTATCCTCTCAGGAAGTTTTGACACTGTAACGAGATACTCCGGCAATTGATGCGGCAACAAGGTTTTTCTCTACGGCTGCCGCTTCTTCCTGAACAGCGTATACCCAAGCCCAATGATGATGGCTGCTTCAATAGTGATGATCACCGGATAGAGGGAAAGAGTCATTCTAGCCGGAGTGGAGACCGACGACACCGTGAGCTGCGGCAGACTTCCTCCGGTCGATGTGATAGAGCGGGGATTCTCGGAGATCACGAGGGAATCGGTACTGCCACTCCCGGTATCAATCTTGCTGATACCGACATCCAAATTGGAGTGCTCGCCGAGCTGCTCAGGGACTCCGAGCAAACCAATTTCCGAAATGGCGACATTTGAATATTTCTCTCCGGGATACGTTTCCAACACTTCGATGTCCATCCTAGCTCCTTCCGTTTTGCCATAGGTGATCCATTTGCCGAGTGTATATGTTGAGTCGTTCCAAGGAGCCTTATCGGGAATATTCAGGATCAGAGCAGCCGTCGGTTTAAGGGCATGAGGAGGAAAGAAACTTATTTTGATCATCTTCGGCCTGGCATAATGCCGATAGGACGGAGAAACAGAATCGTCTTGGAAACCGGGAATAATATAGAGGGAATCAAAGGCACGATGGGCCGGAAGATTCTTCAAGGACAGGATAGGATTTCCTGATTGCTTACCACTGATCCATGCTGTCTGCGAATCACCATCATTCGCTTTGCAGGCGAAGAACCCCCAGGGGATCTTCTCGCCATTGAACGGGAAGTTGCGGTCAATTTCCTTGGTACTCGTCGCGGTCGCCACCTCGGGATGATCCTGATCTTCCACCTTCGTAACGCGGTCATTGCAGCCTGGATAGACAGGGTACGATGATTGGAGACCGAAACTGATGCGGATATTGTCCGCCATCGTCGGTTTCAGATTCGTACGCGTGAGGCTGAGATGCTTGAAGTCATCGGAAATACGCCATTGATCATAGGGACGATCGGGCAGCGGCGAAACCGATGCTACATTGTAGAGGGTACCGTCTTGGAGAATGATTTCGATATCGACACTTTCGATTACCCCTTTCCACGATGCTCCGGTATCCAGAATGTACTCGAATGTGGCGCTGTAGCCCCGGGAGCCTTCTCCGCCCCATGGATCCTGTTCGTAGGTGTTGCGCACCTGCACATCCTCATGCGGCGCAAATGTCATCGTGTACGAGTACCATCCGTCCTGCATCGTCGGTTCATTTGGTCGATCGATCATGGCGTCATCTTTCTTGTAGGTGATCGCCGCTTTCTTGCCATTCACCGTTGCCTGAAAGTTCTTGAGTTTTGCGTCGCCTTCGGAGCGCTCCGGGAATCCAGTGAGCACGGTAATGGATTTGTCGGAGGTGTTGCGGAAAACGTAATCGACGGTCACTGTGGAGTGCTGTTCCTGATCATTCGGTGGCGGATTGCGCAGGATGGTCATCGTCACCTTCTCGGACTGCAGCTGGATCTGCTGATCCGTGTACGGATGCGCGGTACCACTGTATGCGCCGAAGAGTGGAGCGGAATCGGCGGAAGCCGTAAGGGGGATCGCAATGGCGAGGAACGCGGAGAAGATGACGAAGGTTGAAAGTTTCATAGTGCGAGGAAGTGTAGCAGAGATTCCTCTATGCTCGTTTTTGTTGTCCGACAACGAACGCAGGCAATATGCGAGCTATAATGTGGACATGCAGTTGGCATCAAGCGATCAGTTATTGATTCGAGAAATGGGAGATTCTGACAAAGAATATGCACTGATTCTCAAATGGCTGACCAATCCATCAGTGAATGAATGGTATGAAAATCGATCTGACCTCACACTCGATGCGATCCGAACGAAATACAGACCGCGTGTCGTCGGAGAGTGTCATGTGCGAGCTGCGATTATCGAGCGACAACACAAACCAATTGGTTACCTACAATATTACGAAACGCAGAAAGAAAAATATCGCCTCAAAGAACCCGTTCTTGAAGAACCGAATGTCTGGGCAATGGATATTTTCATCGGAGAACCGACTTTATTCGGGAAAGGTCTCGGATCAGCCTCACTTGAATTGATGTTGCGATTTCTGTTCGATCAGAAAGGCGCGAAGAAAGTCATCGTTGACCCTGACGTACGCAATGAACGTGCGATAAGAGCTTACGAGAAAGCGGGGTTCAGAAAGCTCAAGAGACTCAAACACTGGGGAACGCACATTGGGCAACCGACAGACGCTTGGCTCATGGTCTGCAAGAAACCGAATGCCAGAAATCCGTAGGAACGACGATTTGACCGTAGTGCTATTCTTCCATCCATGAATTCTCTCACTCGCGCCGCTCTCTACGGCTTTCTTGTCTGGCTGATCCCATTCGTTATTTCTTTCTTCATGTTCCCACTCAAGGGAACACACTTGGAATTCTTCAAGACTACCATGGCGGTGGTCGTTACCGTCACAGGCGTCGTCTTCGCCGTTCTCTACTTCAAATCCGTGCAAGGGAATGCCCTCCAGGAAGGTATTTCTGTGGGAATTCTATGGTTCTTCATAAGCATCGTGATTGATCTTTGCCTTTTCCTCTGGGGTCCGATGAAGATGCCTTTCTCCAGCTACATGCTCAATATCGGGATTACGTACCTCATCTACCCGGCAATCACGATTGGGATGAGCGTAATGGTGAGAGGAAGGTAAAACACCGGGATGTGTTGGAGATCATTGTAATGACGTTTGATGAAGTATTTGTAGAAAACTTTGCCATCTCTTCCTTTGAACAAGCCATAGTTGGCTTAAGTTAGCCAAAAACATTGACAGCCGTCCCTACTGAAACTAAACTGGTACTCAACGATTAATATCGATTAATTTCGGATCTTTTTTATCACCGGACTCGATTCATGCTCCTGCCAATTTTGTCCTGGTGCATTGGTCGATGTCCGCGTGATTGAGTTTTTTTTATATATTTCTTTCCAAATTATTTATGTCGAACGATCTTTCCATTACCTACGTTCCCATCGGGGAACTGAAACCCGCCGAGTACAACCCTCGGACTCATGACGATTCAAATACAGAGAAGCTCAAAGAAAGCATCGAGCGCTTCGGCACGGTCGACCCATTGATCGTCAATTGTGCGCCGGGGCGCAAGAACATCATCATCGGAGGACACTTCCGCTACGAAGTCCTCAAGGGGCTCGGCCATACCGAAGCTCCTGTCGTCTATGTCTCCATTCCTGATCCCGAGAGGGAGAAGGAACTGAACCTCCGGCTCAACCGGAACACCGGGGAGTGGGACTTCGAGAAGCTGAAGTCCTTCGACATGAATCTGCTGCTCGACGTAGGGTTCGATGACAGTGATCTCTCCCACATCTGGGACGATGCACTGGAAACGGAAGAAGACGACTTCGATGTCGAAGAGGAACTGGAGAAGGTAGGAGAACCGAAGACGAAGCCGGGCGATCTATACAAACTCGGAACACACTCTCTTCTCTGCGGGGATGCCACCGATCCGGAATCGGTGAAGCGTCTCGTAGGAGCGGAGAGAATCTCGATGATCTACACCGATCCGCCGTACAACATCTCGTTGGACTACAGCAAGGGAATCTCAACCGACGGAAAGTACGGCGGGACGACGGACGACAAGAAAACACCAGAGGAATATGCCGCATTCTTAAAGAAGCTGATGGAGAACGGCCTCAGTGTCTCGAAAGAAGATGTGCACGTATTTTTCTGGTGCGATCAGAACTCCGTTGGGCTCCTGCAGAGCCTCTATGGGTCGCTCGGCGTCAGGAATCAGCGAACGTGCCTCTGGATCAAGAACAACATCAACATGACGCCTCAGATTGCGTTCAATAAGGCATACGAGTCGTGCGTGTACGGAACGAGGGGCAAGCCGTTTCTTTCAGAGAAGCTCCGCAACATCCATGAAGTCCTCAACAAGGATGTCGGCACAGGCAACAGGACCATCGATGACATTCTGGATCTGCTCGATATCTGGCTCGTGAGGCGGCTGCCGACGAGCGAATACCAGCATCCGACGTCCAAGCCGCCGACCTTGCACGAGAAGCCGCTCAAGCGATGCACAAAGCCAGGGGACACCGTCCTCGATCTCTGCGCCGGTTCCGGCTCCCCGCTCGTCGCATGCGAACAGCTCAAGCGCAGGGCGTTCCTCTGTGAAGTCGATCCCGTGTTCTGCGACGTGATCCTGAAACGTTTCGAAAAACTGACCGGCATTTCCCCTTCCCCCATCACGATATGACGAAGCACCCCATCACCATCGGCAATACGTTCCAATTGGGACGCCATAGGCTGTACTACGGCAATGCGACCGACTGCGTCGCCATGAAGAAATTCCTCAACGAAGAGCGTGTGGATCTGATTCTGACCGACCCTCCATACGGCGTTGCCTACGTCGAGAACAAGAAAGGTTTCAGCGGCGGCAAGATCGATCATAAGGCGATTACGAATGACCACGAACAGAGCGAAACCGATTACCAATCATTCACGCGCAAGTGGATGGAGGCGGCCTCCCCCTTCCTCGCCCTGAAGAATGCCTTCTACGTCTTCAACAGTGACAAGATGATCTTCGCACTCCGGCGGGGCATCGAGGAAGCGGAGTACCACTTCACGCAGCTTCTGATCTGGGCGAAGACGCACTCGGTTATCGGACGCATGGACTACCACCTCCAGCACGAACTCATCGCCTACGGCTGGCACGGTGTGCATGAATTCCACAAGGCCAAGGACAAGAGCCTCCTTCTCTATCCCAAGCCGAGCAAGAGCAAGCTCCATCCCACCATGAAGCCGGTTGGGTTGATGCGGAGATTGATCCTCAACAGCACGAAGATCGGCCAGACGGTCTACGACCCCTTCGCGGGTTCCGGCTCGACGCTCATCGCCTGTGAGGACACGCGAAGGAAGTGCATCGCAGTAGAAATCGATCCGGGATACTGCCAGGTCATCCTCGAGCGCTTCGAGAAGCATACGGGGATCCATCCGGAGAAACTCCCTGAATCCATTCCCTGCCGGCCATGACGAAACAAGATATACCGCAGGCTTCCACAGTCGCCGACCGCATCGCGCACGATAAGGTGCTTATGCTGGAGCAGCTCCGCAAGACTCCGGTCACGCAGATCGCATGCGAGAAAACCCAGATCGGCCGTACGACGTACTACCGCTGGCGGAGAGAGGACCAGAAATTCGCGGATGATGCAGATGCGGCGCTCAGCGAAGGCAGACTCCTCATGAATGACATGGCAGAATCGCAACTCCTTGCCGCGATCCGAGACGGAAACTTCACGGCGGTGACGTACTGGCTCCGGCACCATCATCCGAGCTACGCGAACAAGCTCGAACTCTCCGGCAGCGTCCGGCATGTCGATGAACGATTAACGCCCGAACAGGAAGCAGCCATTCGTGCGGCTCTCATCCGCGCAGGCCTCGCTTCCGATACATCCTCAATCGTATTTCCTTCCAATGTTCCCCATGACGAAGCAAAAAATGACTGACGATGAGCTGATTGCCATCATGATGCGCGACCGAATCGTGCGCCGCGCCGTCACTCGCAAGAACGTTGAGTGGTTCTTCCCGCTCTATTTCCACGAGTATCTCTCCGTAGAACTCGCTCCATTCCACCACGAAATGATGCATCTCCTCGAAGACGATGCCATGCGTCTGCTCATCATTCTGGCATTCCGAGGCTCGGGGAAATCCACACTCATGAATCTCGTCGCGGTTCTGTGGCATATCCTCGGCAGACGGCAGTGCAAGTTCGTGCTCGTCGTGAGTCGAACGTTGCAGCAGGCCAAGCAGCATGTCCAGAACATCAAATATGAGCTGGAGAAGAACAGTCTCCTCAAGGACGACCTCGGACCTTTCGAGGAACAAGACGAATGGAACATGTATTCGCTCACGTTGCCGCACTATGGCGCGAAGATCATGGCCGTCTCCACGGGCCAAAGCATCCGCGGCATGCGCTACCTCCAGCATCGTCCGGATTTGATCGTCTGCGACGACCTGGAAGACCACGAGTCGGTGCGAACGCGCGAGGGGCGCGATAAGACCTACGAGTGGGTCATGGGCGAATTACTCCCGGCAGGAAAGCTCGGCACGCGCGTCATCTTCCTCGGCAATCTCCTCCACGAAGATGCCCTGCTCAAGCGCATCCGCAGGCAGATCGACGAAATGGGTATCCAGGATGCGGCGTACCGCGAGTACCCGCTGCTCGATGACATGGGCCGCTGTCTGTGGCCGGAGATGTATCCGGATGAGGATGCCATCCGAAAGCTGCGTGAGTCCGTGGGTGATGAGATGACGTGGCAGCATGAATATCTGCTGCGGATGGTCTCGGACTCCACCCAGGTCATCCATCCCGACTGGATCCGGTACTACGACGCATTGCCGGTCAGGCAGCGCTCCAGCTGGTATCTCGCGGGCATCGATTTGGCGATCTCGGAAAGGGAATGTGCCGACTACACTGCGATGGTATCCGCACGCATCGATGGCAACGGGCAGCATATGAAAATCTTCATTCTCCCAAATCTTGTGAACGAGCGCCTGACCTTCCCGCAGACGATTCAGACGGCCATGGCGTTGTCGTCCTCTCTCGCCCCGGGCCGGGGGACGGAACTGGCTGTGGAAGACGTCGGCTACCAGAGAGCGATGATCCAGGAATTGCAACGTCGGGGCTGTGCGGCCTATGGCTTCTCTCCCCGCGGACAGGACAAGCGGGCACGGTTGGCACTGATCTCACATCTTGTGCAGAACGGGACGGTGCTGTTTCCCTCGAAGGGAGCGGAGAAGCTCATTGAGCAGCTCGTGGGATTCGGACGCGAGAGCCATGACGACCTTGCGGATGCGTTTTCGATCCTCATTCACAAGGTACTGATGCGCAGAGGAACGGGAACGAGCGTGCGCTTCCTCGGAAGGAAGGAATCGGCTGGTACGCACTGGCGGAGAGCCCACGAGCGTACTGCGAGAGATTTCCTGGACTTCTCGAACAACTAGCGCGTATTTGCTCTATTAGAAGCCATTTGAGACGGGTTTCGCACTGGACTTGGGAAGGGAGAACAGGCCCTATTGAGGCACTTCCTTCCCAATCATCCTATGCCGAGCACAACGCTCACACCATCACCGGCAGAGACAAAAATCGACATCCATACCATCGCTCCGACGCGCTACTGCCTCTACGCCAGAAAATCGAGCGAAGAGGACGAGCGACAAGCCCTCTCCATCGATTCGCAGATCAAGGAAATGATGAATATTGCTCAGCGCGACGGGCTGGAGATCGCGGAGATTCGTCGCGAGAGCCACTCAGCCAAGGCATCGGGCGCACGGCCTGTCTACAAGCAGTTGCTCGAAGATGTCCGGCGGGGCGTCTTCACCGGGATTCTCACTTGGGCTCCGGATCGCCTCAGCAGAAACGCCGGGGATCTCGGCACGCTCGTTGATCTCATGGATCAAGGATTGCTGAGGGAAATCCGTACCAATGGACAAAAGTTCACGAACAATCCGAACGAGAAGTTCCTTCTCATGATCCTCTGCTCGCAGGCGAAGCTGGAGAACGACAACAGAGGAGTGAACGTGAAGCGCGGTCAGAAGACGAGAGCGGAAATGGGCTACCGTCCCTGTATGGCCCCGCTCGGCTACCTCCACGAGCGTCCAGCCGGAGAAAGCAGAAGCCGCATTGTCACAGATCCGAAGCGCGGAATATTCGTCACCCAGATGTTCGAGCACATGGCCTATCGGGGATCGAGTGGGCGCACGATCTACAAATGGCTCAAAGAGGAAGGCTTCCGGACGCGCAAAGGCAAGGTCGCTCCGCTCAGCATGATCTACCGGATGCTCCGCAATCCCTACTACACCGGGCGCTACGAATTCCCGAAGGGCAGCGGGAAATGGATCAAGGGCGACTACGAGCCGCTCGCCAGCAAAGAGCTCTTCGACGAGGTGCAGAAGCTCCTCAGTATGGGGCCGAAGCACGAATGGGGGACCAAGGACTTCACCTTCACCCGCATGATGGTGTGCGGCGGGTGCGGATCGGGCATCACCGCCGAGGAGAAGCACAAGAATCTCAAGGACGGTGGCATCCGAAAATACATCTACTACCGCTGCACCCACGCCAAGGATCTCCACTGCAAAGAGCCGTCAATCCGAGAAGATGAATTGATCGAGCAACTCTCCGGCCTCATCGACAGCATCGACCTCGACACCATGGGCATGAAGGCGAAGCTGGAGGACGAGATCAGCCGCTACAATAAATTCACAAAGGGAGTCCTGGGGCAGAAAACCAAGACAGATGTGCCGATGGTGGACGTGAAGGCGTACGCGAAGTACATCCTGCAGGAAGGAACGAAGGAGGAACGGAGGGAATTGCTTGGGTGTCTGAAGGACAAACTGACACTGAAGGATCAGAGGATTGTCCTTGAGAAGATCAAAGGCAAGAAGAAGTGACAGAACGCTCAAGAGATCACAAATCTAATTCCACCTTTGATCTCTGCAAAATTCGCTGAACTCAGCATCAGTAAGCATTTCTTTTGCATCACGTTTAATTTTTTCTTTGGTTGTTCGCAAGGGTTTATCTACTCGCAATTTCAGATAATCTTTAAACATGATCTTTATATATTCATCTGTTGTCGTGAAGAATCTGAAGCCAGATATCTTCCTCTCTACCTTGTTAAGTATTTGAGACGGGTAGTCTTGAGAAATATTCCCAAACATGTGCCGAACGGTCTGGCCATCCACCTTGACGGTAACTACTGATAATCCCTCTTTCCTTTCATTTTTTATTTCTAGCTTGTCACGCCGCTCACTTCGCTCAACTTCGTTCGGCTTCCCGAAATGATGTTTCTCGCATAGTTCTTCCAAGATTTCTTTTGCCTTTTCGAAATCTCCTTTTTTTACGAAGATGTCCACATCTGCATTCGGACGTATGAATCGTCCTGCCAAAGCAGCGACACTAACGCCGCCGTAAACCCAATAGTCAATTTCTGATTTTTCTAATCCCGTTAAAAGAATCTTAAAAACGGGTTCTAGATGCCTGTTCACAATATTGGTATCAGTCATGGTTGAGAAAGGAGACATGAAGTTTTAGAGGGTCGGGATTGGAGAGCATGATAATGGAATTTGGTACACAGGATTTCCTGTTGCCATGTCATGCATTTGCCTCCCGAAACACGTGGGTAGGGGTGTCGCTCTTGGATAGGCATGTGGGTCTATTTACACGTTTTTATGGCTCTTCTGGAAATCGAGTGGGTAGCAATTTGAACTTCTTCGCAACCTGAAGAGCAGAACACCAAGAAAAAACCTGTTACGGTCAGTGACATGCTTGGCTCCCTCCATACCAACGGTCTCT
>Ga0194063_10000276_pt1 | contig 38852 bp, 29 predicted proteins | sample SepL3720m_MetaG_FD_155459 | JGI IMG/M metagenome (GOLD analysis project Ga0194063, IMG submission 155459) | Anoxic zone freshwater microbial communities from boreal shield lake in IISD Experimental Lakes Area, Ontario, Canada - Sep2016-L373-20m | ecosystem: Environmental > Aquatic > Freshwater...
CTGTTATAATATATAGTGGGGGTAGTTTCTATTTCAGGAATAAAGGAGAGGTCGGCTCCACGATAGGCTACGGTAGCCAAAGGCGGAGTAACAGGTGGTACCTGAGCTGTTGATTTATTTTTTTTACAGGAAGCGGCTATACAGATGCTCATTAAAAAGAGCATCCAAATTTTATTCTTCATTAAAGACAAATTAGTACACTGCAAGTTATCCAATTAATCTCTTTTCACTAATAGATGGCTTTCAGTTGCATTCCAAATTAACAACCCTGCATCATTTTGCATGCTTTCTACTGAAGGAGAAAGGACAAAACAGCTTATTATTTCAATCCTATAACAACTAATAAAAGCTGCTAAAATTTGACCACTCGCTATTTAAACAGTATAAATTAGTTAAATAATAATCGAAAGCTTTATTTTAGCAAATACAATATAAGTATTGATATTCAAACTATTACAAAATTAAATTTATTATGGCAGACCCAGTTGCTGCCATACTGTCATTTTTCTATACATTGTTCTATCTTTGCGTTTCGAAAAATGAAAGGGATGTTAGATTTGAGTTTACAAAAGGAACATGATGAAGAAAGGCAGGGAGAAGCATTTGCTCCCTTCGCGCTTGATGGCAATCAGTATAAAAAGCATTTTTATATTGAAAGCTATGGTTGCGCCATGAATTTTGCCGACAGTGAGGTAGTGGCTTCCATCCTACATGAAAATGGCTATGGCGCTACCAAAGATGAAACGGTGGCTGACCTCATCCTCATCAATACCTGCAGCATACGCGAAAAGGCGGAACTAACGGTTAGAAAAAGACTTACCACTTTTAAGAAATTAAAAAGGGCCAAACCTGGTCTTTTAGTGGGCGTATTGGGTTGTATGGCAGAGCGCTTAAAGTCGCAATTCCTCGAAGAAGAAAAACTCGTGGACATGGTCATCGGCCCCGACTCCTATCGCCATCTGCCAAGCTTAATTGAAGAAGCCGAAACCGGACAAAAAGCAGTTAATGTATTATTAAGTAGAGACGAAACCTATGGAGACATAGCACCCGTTCGACTTAATAGCAATGGTGTAAATGCTTTTGTTAGCATCATGCGCGGCTGCAATAATATGTGTAGCTTTTGTGTAGTGCCTTTTACCAGAGGAAGAGAAAGAAGCAGGGATGCGAATAGCATTATCAAGGAATGTAAAGATTTGTTGGACGAGGGTTACCGCGAAGTAACTTTATTGGGTCAAAATGTAGACTCCTATTATTGGATTGACGAAGCGCAGGGCACTACTATAACATTTGCACTGCTCATGGAAAAAGTAGCCCAAATTTCTCCCTTACTAAGAGTGCGTTTTTCTACTTCCCACCCCAAGGATATTACCGATGAGGTGCTGTTTACCATTGCCAAGTACGAAAATATCTGTAATTATATTCACCTGCCCGTTCAAAGTGGCAGCAGCCGAGTATTACAACTTATGAATCGTACGTATAGCCGCGAATGGTATATTGCCAAAGTAGATCGAATTCGCGAAATATTACCCGACTGCGGTTTAAGTACAGATATGATTACTGGTTTCTGCACCGAAACAGAAGAAGACCACCAAGCATCTATCAGCTTAATGGAATATTGTCACTATGATTTGGCCTATCTCTATTTTTATAGCGAAAGACCCGGCACATTAGCTGCCAGAAGATTTGAAGATGATATTCCAGCGCCTATTAAAAAAAGAAGACTCCAGGAATTGATTGATTTGCACCGGCAACATTCTTTAGAGTGTATGCAAAGTGAGGTAGGTAAAACTTTTAAAGTACTAATAGAAGGAACAAGCAAAAAAAACGACCAGGAATTATATGGCAGAAACGATCAAAACAAAGTAATTGTATTCCCCCGTGGTAATTATCAATTGGGCGAATATGTTTACTTAAAAGTACATGCTTGCACGGCAGGCACATTGATTGGCGAGCCAGTTTCTAAAAAATAAATAAAATGGAATTACAAACTATAAAAAACAGATTTGGCATCATCGGTAATTCAGTCTCGCTGAATCATGCCTTGACTGTTGCTGTACAAGTAGCCAATACCGACCTTTCTGTATTAATCAATGGAGAAAGTGGCGTAGGTAAAGAAGTATTTTCTCAAATCATTCATGCCCTATCTGCACGTAAACACAATCCTTTTATTGCAGTAAACTGTGGTGCTATTCCAGAAGGCACTATTGACTCTGAATTATTTGGACATGAGAAAGGCAGTTTTACTGGTGCGGTAGATAGCCGTAAAGGCTATTTTGAAACAGTAAATGGGGGCACCATTTTTTTGGATGAGATTGGAGAAATGCCATTGGGTACACAGGCCAGATTACTGCGTGTACTGGAAGCTGGTGAATACATTAGAGTAGGCTCTTCTAAAGTGCAAAAAACAGATGTAAGAGTTATTGCTGCCACCAATAAAGAACTACTTGAATTTACTCAAAATGGTAAATTTCGTGAGGACCTTTACTATCGTTTGAATACCGTACCCATTCGCGTTCCTTCCCTGAGAGACCGCAAAGAAGACATCCCTTTGTTGTTCAGAAAATTTGTTGCAGATTTTTCAGATCGCTATAAAGCTCAGCCCTTACAACTTGATGAGGAGGCAAAAAATGTGTTAATTAACTATACCTGGCCGGGCAATGTGCGGGAATTGAAGAATATTGCAGAACAGATGTCGGTATTGAGTCAGGATAAAAATATTACCGCTGCCAAATTGAAAAGCTTTTTACCCGAGCACAATTACAGTAGGTTACCAGTATTGGCTGGAGGAGCAGGTGCTGTTAGTCAGACGGAGTTTGCCAATGAAAGAGAGATCTTGTATAAATTGTTTTTTGACATGAAAAAAGATGTCAATGAATTAAAGAAAATGTTCTATGATCTTTTACAAAATCCAAACATGGCAGCTAGGACCAATGTATATAACGATGAAATCAAAGACTTTCCTACTAACAATTCCAATGCCATCAGTCAATCGAGTAATCAACAGGTGATTTTGCATCAGAACAATAGCAACGATATTCACCAGCATGTAGAAGTAGAAGAAAGCCTGAGTTTGATAGACAAGGAAAAAGAATTTATCATTAAGGCCTTGAAAAAACACAAGGGCAAAAGAAAAGATGCTGCAATGGACTTGGGTATCAGCGAAAGAACATTGTATCGCAAATTGAAAGAATACGATATTGAGGAGTAAACCAGTCAAACAGGACGCATTATGATGAAACCATTATTTATACTATCGTTTATTTGGATACTAACGGGATGCAGTACCTGTAAATATTCTTTTAAAGATGCTTCGCCCATACCGCCCGAAATCAAAACATTTAGGGTAAATCAACTTGAAAACAGGGCCAGCTATGTAAACCCCCAATTGAGCCAGCAGCTGACGGAAAAACTGAAGCAAAAAATCATTGGCACTACCCGTTTACGGCAGACCAATAATGATGATGCACATTATGACATCAGTGGCTGGGTAAGCCAGTATAGCACCAGTACCACCGGTATCAGTGGCAATAATGCCAGTGGCAATAGGTTATCGGTTAGTTTTCACCTGGTATTCAAGAATACAGTAGACGATAAGAAAAATTTTGAAGCAGAGGTTCCTTATAACCTCGACTTCAGTGCCAATTTATCGTTGCAGCAAGTAGAATCTGCAGAAACCTCCAAAATTGTAATCAATATCGTGGATGGCATTTTTAATAAAATATTTTCGAACTGGTAATTCTGTCCAGTATAATGATTTAATTATTTAGTTTTGTCGCATGCCTGATAAAAACGCATTGTTTCAATCAATTTTCAAAACAAGCCTCGATCAACCCGAGGCCCTACCCTTATTGCAGAAAGCAGTAAAGGAATACCCTTATTTCACGCCGGCTCATTTTTATTTATTATTAAAAGACCGGAAGAACGAGGAACAGGCTGCCATCACTAGTTTATTATTCAACAACCCACTTTGGTTGCAATGGCAATTGAATGCAGACCAAGCCATCGACAGCCTTAATGCTATGGCAGATGCGCCCATTCTTCCTGCCCCTGTCGTTACAACAACAATAGAACAAGAAAAGATTTCGACTGAGCAGGCTAACCCTAAAGAAGAATTATTATTTGAACCCTTATATGCTTCGGATTATTTTGCCAGTCAGGGTATTAAGCTAAGCGATGAGATAAAGGCCGATGATAAATTGGGGAAACAACTTAAAAGCTTCACCGATTGGCTTAAAACCATGAAAAAAGTGCAACCAGCCAAATTAGAGTCAGAAAATTCGGGTCCAGTAGACAAGTTGGTGCAAACCATGGCTGAAAAAAGCAATGCAGAGGGAGAAGTGCTGACCGAAACCATGGCAGAAGTGTTTGTACAGCAAGGAAAACTTGCCAAAGCCAGGGAAGTCTACGAAAAATTAAGTTTGCTGAATCCCCTTAAAAGCCCTTACTTTGCAGCCAAAATTGAACAATTAAAAAGCAATTGACATGTTAATTTTCTTCGCAGTTATTATTATTATATCCTCTGTGATCCTGGGTTTTATCGTATTGGTACAAAATCCAAAAGGTGGTGGATTGTCTGGTAGTTTGGGTGGATTTAGCAACCAATTGATGGGTGTAAAACAAACTACGGATGTATTGGAAAAAGGCACTTGGATTTTTGCTGCCATTGTTGGTTTGCTTTGCTTGTTAAGCCCTGCTTTTATCCCAAAGAACAAATCAGGTGTTAGCAATGATGAATTCATCAACAATATCAATACCAAAACACAGCCAGCGGCTCCTGCACCAACAGCTCCAGCCGGAACAACTGTACCAATGCCACAGAAATAATATAGAAATTTTGAAAATATTAGGAAGCCCCGTCTCATAGGACGGGGTTTTTTATTTTACTTTGCTATCTCATTGGTTCGGATAAATTTAAGGTATGATTAAAAAGATATTTTTCAGCATCGTATTACTCCTACTCATAGCAGGCGGATGGATTGGATGGAACCTATTCGGGCCTACCCTTTCTGCCCCATCGGGAAAATATTTTTATATCCGCAGCGGCAGCGACTATGCTGCTGTCAAACAATCATTGTTGGATAAAAAGATTGTTCCCAACGAATTTTTTCTTTCAACATTAGCCGACCTTCTGCATTATCCCAATGCAGTAAAACCCGGTAGATATGAAATTAAAAAGGGCATGAGCCTCTACCAATTGCTGAAGATGCTTAGAAGCGGTAATCAAAGTCCGGTAAACCTGGTGCTCAATAAAATTAGACTAAAGGAAGATTTAGCTGCTAAAATCGCTGCCAATTTTGAATGCGACTCACTGAGTATGATTAATTTCCTGAACAATGATGACAGTGCCGCTGCTTATCAGCTGAATGGCAATACAATGCTTTGTGCCATCCTACCCAATACGTATAGTATTTTCTGGAATGCCAGTCCTTCCCGCATTTTTAGGAAATTATATATTGAGCAGGAAAAATTTTGGACCGAGGAAAGAAAGAAAAAAGCCGCTACCCTCAATATGACTACCGTACAAGTATACACGATAGCCAGTATTGTTGAAGAAGAAACTTTAAAGGATGAAGACAAAGGAAAAATTGCCAGTGTGTACATCAATCGCATGGAAACAGGTATGCGACTAGAAGCTTGTCCTACCATAAAATATGCCCTTCGCAATTTTGGTCTCAAGCGCATCCTCAATGTACATACAGAAGTGAATTCGCCGTATAATACCTATAGGAACAATGGACTACCTCCGGGGCCTATTTGTACCCCTTCCCCTAGTACCATTGATGCTGTTTTGAATGCACCACAAACCAATTATATCTTTTTCTCCGCCAAACCTGACTTTAGTGGTTATAGCAATTTTGCCACTACTTATGCCGAACACCAGCAATTTGCAAGGGTTTATCAGCACTGGATCGACAGTCTTTTAAAAGCTAGGGCCGGCAAAGAAATGCCTTGATGATTATTGCTTAAATTGCCGATATCAAATTAAGGTAAAAATAAAGATTCAGTAGGTTGACAAAATTAGAACGCATCATACTAACCCGTACTCCGATTGCTTTTCTGGTAAAAAAAAGCAAACACTGGTACTTGCCCGGTTTTGAAGGGGTGCCCTTGTATGATGTAGTTAAATTTTTCCGGCAACAGATTCGTACAGTAGGTATCAGTGAAAGGGCTTCCGCCATATCCTTTAATTTTATTATGGCATTGCCACCTGCCTTCCTGTTTTTATTCACGCTGATACCTAACCTACCCTTTATCAAAAGAGGGGAAATTTTAAAACAACTTACTTTTTTAATCAAGGATATTATTCCGGGAGAAGCTTACAACAAAGACATTATTGCTTTCATCAATAAAATTATCAACGGCAATCATTTCGACATGATTTCCATTGGATTCTTATTGGCATTATTTTTTGCCAGCAGTGCCATGATGGGCTTGATGCGCTCTTTCAATAAAAACTATATTGGCTTTGAAAAAAGAAAGGGCTTGCACAATCGTTGGATTGCCATCAAACTCACTGCCTACATTTTTGGATTAGTACTAGGCTGTTTGATTGTATTGTTTACACAAGGAATTGTTTTAAAATGGCTGGGCATTAGGAATGCCGAAGTAAGAAATTTTATCTATTATATTCGCTGGCTTTTTATAGTAGTGCTAATATTTTATTCTATTGCATTTATTTATCGCTACGCCCCTGCTGTTACCAAAAGATGGAAACTTAATTCACCGGGCACTATTTTAGCCACTAGCCTCAGCATCATTGCTACCCTGGGCTTTTCAACCTTTGTAAATCACTATGGCAATTACAGTGTATTGTATGGTGCAGTTGGAACAGTTATTATGTTAATGGCCCTGATCTATATTAATTCATTGGTTTTGCTGGTTGGCTTTGAATTAAATGTAAGCATCAAATCGCTGCAACATATTGCTGCCGAAAGAGATGCCAAAGAGGGGCTTGCAAAGCCCCTTTAAACTAGACTGGCCTAGGCAATATCTAATCTGTATATTTTCCCTTTATAATAGTTTTTAATACGGGGGAAGCTTCTTTTGGCTAATCCCCTTTTTCAAGTTAATTTTGCCCCTCTTAACAGGCCATTTTAATGATGGCCTCATTACAAATAACGACTAAAAACGAATGAATATATGGCATACGATCTGATCGTTCTAGGCAGTGGTCCTGGTGGTTATCCCGCCGCTATTCGCGCTTCACAATTGGGAAAGAAAGTGGCAATCATTGAAAAAGAAAGTTTGGGTGGTATCTGCCTCAACTGGGGTTGTATTCCAACTAAAGCATTGTTGAAATCAGCACAAGTATACGAATATGCCAAACATGCTGGTGATTATGGTATCACTGTAGCCAATCCTTCTTATAATTTTGAATCTGTTGTTAAACGCAGTCGTGCTGTTGCTGACAAAATGAGTAAGGGCGTTCAATTTTTGATGAAGAAAAACAAGATTGACATTATCATGGGATATGGCAAATTGGTAGCCCCCACTAAAATAGAAATAAGTGCAGCAGATGGCAGCAAACAAATAGTAGAAGCAAAAAATATCGTCATCGCTACAGGTGGAAGAGCACGTGCATTACCAAGTTTGCCTATTGATGGTAAAAAAATAATTGGTTACCGTGAAGCAATGGTATTGCCCAATCAACCCAAGTCGATGATCATTGTTGGCAGCGGAGCCATTGGTGTTGAGTTTGCCTATTTCTATAATAGCCTAGGTACTAAAGTAACCATTGTAGAATTCCTTCCAAGGATCGTACCTGTAGAAGATGAAGACATCAGTCGCGAATTAGAAAAACAATACAGAAAGCAAGGCATGACCATCATGACTGATAGTGAAGTATTGAGTGTAGATACAACTGGTGCAGGTGTAAAGGCAAAAGTAAAAACACAAACAGGTGAAGTAGTATTAGAAGCAGACATCGTATTAAGTGCAGTAGGAGTTATTGCTAATATTGAAAATATAGGATTGGAAGCATTGGGTATTAAAACTGATAAAGGGAAAATAATAGTAGATGCCAATCAACAAACCAATATCAAAGGCGTATACGCTATTGGTGATTGCACGCCTGGTCAGGCATTGGCACATGTGGCAGCAAAAGAAGGTATTAATGCTGCTGAACATTTAAGTGGACATCATCCCGAACCAATGGATTATAATAATATTCCGGGTTGTACTTATTGTTCCCCTGAAATTGCCTCTGTGGGTTATACCGAAAAAGCAGCCAAGGCCGCTGGCTACGAAATTAAAGTAGGTAAGTTTCCTTTTATGGCCAGTGGTAAAGCCAGTGCAGCCGGGGCTACAGAAGGATTTGTAAAAGTTATTTATGATGCTAAATACGGCGAGTTTTTAGGTTGCCATATGATTGGTGCCAACGTAACAGAAATGATTGCCGAAGCAGTGGTAGCTCGCAAATTAGAAACTACTGCACATGAAATTTTGAATGCCGTGCATCCGCATCCAACCATGAGCGAAGGGCTGAAAGAAGCAACTGCCGCTGCTTATGGAGAAGCTATTGATATTTAATAAACATTCATTTTCCTTATCGCCGCAACAATTGTTGCGGCTTTTTTTTTGCACCCCCTAATTAATGTTTCAACAATTATTTTATCAATTAAATAAATATCGTATATTACTTTATAAACCAATCCACATGCAACGCAGCCATTTTATCCGCCAGGTTGGCCTATCCGTAGCCGCCATTAGTTTTTTAAATCATCCCCTATTTGCCCTCTTACAAAAAAACCAGGCTTGGAAGATTAATATGCTAACGGACACGGTTGGGGTATTTTCCGAAAAAGGAGGAACCATTTTATTTCTACTTACTAAAAAAGGAGTGGTAGTCATCGATAGTCAGTTTGCCGATGCAGCAGCCCACTTAATTGATGAAATTAAAAAGAAAACAACGCTGCCCTTTCGTTATCTCATTAATACCCATCACCATGGCGACCATACCAGTGGCAATATTGCTTTCAAGGGCTTGGTTAAACAGGTGGTAGCGCACGAAAATTCGTATGCCAATCAAAAAGCAGTGGCTATCAAGTCAAATACAGTAGACAAACAATTGTACCCCGACAGGACATTTGGTGATGAGGGTTGGAATAAGAAATTGGGAGAAGAAGAAATTCAAACCTATTATTTTGGAGCAGGCCATACCAATGGAGATAGTATTATCCATTTACAAAATAGCAATATTGTACACATGGGCGACTTGGTATTCAATCGCCGCTATCCGTATATCGATAAATCGGCTGGTGCCTCCATCAAAAACTGGATAAAAGTATTGCACCGCACCAACCAAACCTTTTCCGAACAAACCCGTTTTGTATTTGGGCATGCTGGCGAGGGATATGATATCACAGGCAATAAAGCAGCTATTAAAGCCTTTCAGGATTACCTCGAAAAATTATTGGAATTTGGAAAAAAAGAAATCCTGCAATCGGGCAAGTCCAAGCAGGAATTCCTCAAAAACACCACTATTCCAGGTGTAACAGAATGGAAAGGAGATGGTATCGAACGGAGCTTGAATGCTGTTTGGGAAGAACTTACTTCATAGTAAGCAATAATTTTTCCATTACATAAAAAGTAATAGGACAAAAACTCGTGTTCTTCAGCGTAATGGCAGGCCTTTTCAATAATACATCCTCATCGGTATATGGAAAACGACTGCAATCGGAAGGGCGCACATCGTAAATACTGCAATAATTATCGCTTCCTAAAAATGGGCAGGGCTTCGATTTCAATACATAATCGCCCTCCTTATCTAAGTAAAGGTATTGCTCAATCAAGGCGCCTTCCTTCATCCTCAAGTACTTACTGATTCTTTTAATATCAGGCACTTTAAACCTAGGTGAATACCTTTTACAACAATTGGCGCATTTTAGGCAATCTATTTCCTTGGTAGCCTCCTCATGCAGGTCGGGCAATTGCTTTAAAACAGCATTTTTATTAGCCCTTTGCAGGAACTGCTTATACTGTTTCTGGTGCTCCTCAGAAAGTTTTTCCCAATTTTGCAAAATATTTTTTTCCATATTATTTAAAGCAATGCAAAGTACTGTAAACTTTTAGTTATTTTGTGCGAAACTTCTCCGATAATGAAGACGATTATAGTACCGCTGGACTTCTCTGAAACATCTCTGAATGCAGCGCATTATGCCGCCCATTTGTACAAGGGGAAGGAGGACATTACATTGATCCTTTATCATTTTTATGCCGAAGGAGAAGATCACCTCACTGCAGAAAATTATTTACAGAGCTTACAAAAGGAATTATTACTTCATATACCCAATACCATCACTCACCTCGAATCAGGTGAGAGTTTCATTGATCGCCTAGCAGCCTTTGCCCATATCAAAAGACCCATAATGATCATCATGGGCTTACTCGGCAAAACGCCCATGGAACAACGATTCTCTGGCACTAATACATTGAAGATTGCGGAAAAAAACATCTGCCCTATATTGGTGATACCGCCACAGGCCATTTTCAAAAAAATCAATAATGTACTCATCACTTCCGAAATGAAGGCCGTAGAAGAAACACCTGTATTACTGGAAGTGAAAAATGTGTTGAATGAATTTAAACCTTCCGTACATATCCTGAATATCAATAGCGACCATTATATTTCTGTTACCGATGATTATAAAGAAGAGCGGGATAAAATGCAGGTATTATTAGCTGATTTCAATCCCGAATTTTATTTTATGCGCCTCTGGGATTTTCACGAATCCATCAACCTTTTTAGTGCCGATAAGGATATTGACATGATTATTATTGCCCCAAAATACCATAGTTTCTTCGAAAAACTATTCAAAACACAACATACCAAGACCCTGCTCTATCAGAGTCAGATTCCCGTTTTGGTCATTCATGAATAAACTGGCAGCCTTTTTCTTCTAATAGTTTTCCACAAGGATTGCGCGGAGTATTTTTCATCCTCGAATCTTGCTGCGTTGTCGTAATTTTGCAACGCAGTAAAACAAACTATATGAACTACTTTGAACAGCAGCAAAATGAATTTTCTTTTAGACATATTGGTACCCTCAACGAAAGTGATAGCGCCGCCATGCTAAAGGCAATGGGTCTTACCTCTGTAGAGGAACTCATTGACAAAACCGTTCCCGCTTCCATCCGTTTAAAAAAACCACTTAAAATTCCTGCAGCAGAAAGCGAGTATGAATACCTGAAAGAACTCAAAAAAATTGCCGCTAAAAATAAAGTGTTTCAATCATTTATCGGACAAGGTTATTATAATACCATTACCCCAAGTGTGATTCTTCGAAATGTTTTTGAAAATCCAGGATGGTACACCCAATACACGCCCTACCAAGCTGAAATTTCACAAGGCAGATTGGAAAGCCTTTTGAATTATCAAACGATGATTTGTGAATTAACAGGACTTGAACTAGCCAATGCAAGTTTACTTGATGAAGGCACGGCTGCAGCAGAAGCAATGGCGATGTTATTCCACCACAAGAATAAATCTGAAACCATTACTGCCCCCAAATTTTTTATTGATAAAAATATTTTAGCGCAAACAAAATCGGTTTTAAAAACCAGGGCAACCCCCATTCAAATTGAATTGGTAGAAGGCGATTATAATAATACCTTATTGGATGAAACCTATTTCGGTGCCATTGTACAATATCCCAATAGCAATGGAGCAGTAGAAGACTATCGCAGCTTCATTCAAAAAGTACATGCCGTTAATGGGTATGTTATCATGGCCACTGATTTACTGGCATTGACTTTATTAACGCCCCCTGGAGAATTAGGCGCTGATGTTGCCATTGGATCCTCGCAAAGATTTGGTGTGCCACTGGGTTATGGCGGACCACATGCTGCTTTCTTTGCTACCAAAGACGAATTCAAAAGAGGCATGCCTGGTAGAATCATCGGTATCAGTGTAGACGCACAAAACAATCGTGCATTACGCATGGCTTTACAAACAAGAGAGCAACATATCAAAAGAGAAAAAGCCACTTCAAATATTTGTACAGCACAAGCACTACTGGCCAATATGGCGGCGATGTATGCCGTTTATCATGGACCAAAAGGATTGAAGGCAATAGCTTCCCGAATACATTTATTGACACAAAAGACTGCTAAAGAATTAAAAGAACTAGGCATTGAACAATTAAACGCATTTTATTTTGATACGATAAAATGTAAAGTAGCAGATAGCAAACTCCTTCGTGAGATTGCTGAAAGCAATGGCATAAATTTTCATTATTATGCCGATGGTACGGTAGGCATTGCAATTGATGAAACTACCCTACTAGCAGATGTTTACCGCATCAAGAATGTTTTCACTACCGCATTTATGAATCAGAAAGCATCGGTGGTAGACCAACAAAATTTTGCAATTCATTTACCCGAAAGCTTGAGCAGAGCATCTGCCTATCTTACGCACCCTGTATTCAATACCTATCACAGCGAAAGCCTGATGATGCGTTATTTAAAATCACTCGAAAACAAAGACCTCAGTTTAAATACTTCCATGATTTCATTGGGCAGTTGTACGATGAAACTCAATGCAGCTACTGAATTAATTCCTGTTAGCTGGCCAGAATTTGGTGGTATACATCCCTTCGCCCCTGTAAGTCAAACCAAGGGTTATCAAATCATCATCAGTAAACTAGAAGATTACCTAAGTAAGATTACTGGATTTACTGCATGCAGTTTACAACCTAATAGTGGTGCACAAGGTGAATATGCAGGATTGTTGACGATTCGAGCATATCATGAGGACAGAAAAGAAGCACATCGCAATATTGTATTGATTCCCATTTCGGCGCATGGTACCAACCCTGCTAGTGCGGTAATGGCAGGCATGAAGGTAATTGTGGTAAAAAGTGATGCCGACGGACATATTGATGTGGCTGATTTAAAAGCCAAGGCGGAAGAAAATAAAAATAATTTAGCTGGCTTGATGGTTACCTATCCAAGTACACATGGTGTATTTGAAGAAAGCATAAAGAAGATATGCAAAATCATACATGACAATGGCGGTTTAGTGTATATGGATGGTGCCAATATGAATGCACAGGTAGGACTTACCAGTCCGGGTGCCATTGGAGCAGACGTATGCCACTTGAATTTACACAAAACCTTCGCCATTCCACACGGTGGTGGTGGACCAGGAGTAGGGCCTATTTGTGTAAACGACAAACTAAAGCCTTTCTTACCAGGCCATCCTAATTTAAACAATGGCGAAAAAAATATAGAAGCAGTATCCGCAGCACCATATGGTAGTGCCAGTATCATATTAATCAGCTATGCGTATATCAAAATGTTGGGAGCACAGGGATTAAAAGATGCCACCGTGTATGCCATTCTGAATGCGAATTATATGAAAGCTCTTTTAGCGCCTTATTACGATATTCTATATTCGGGTACGCATGGCCGTTGTGCACATGAATTCATTGTAGACCTGCGTCCGTTTAAAGCCAGTGTGGGCATTGAAGCAGAAGATGTGGCCAAGCGACTGATGGATTATGGTTTCCATGCACCTACCCTTAGCTTTCCGGTACCAGGCACCATCATGATTGAACCAACAGAAAGCGAAGACAAAGGCGAGCTAGACCGTTTTTGCGAAGCACTCATCAGTATTCATGGTGAAATCAAGGCCATTGAAGCTGGAAAATATGATAAGCTCAATAACCCACTGAAAAATGCACCCCATACCCAAGCAGTAATTTGTGCTGATGAATGGGCGCACCCTTATAGCAGACAAGAAGCAGCATTTCCATTGGCGTACACAGCTAAAAACAAATTTTGGCCTTCCATTGGAAGAATCAATAATACCCATGGCGATCGCAATTTAATTTGTACTTGCGAGCCAATGGAAGCATATATGGAAGCCGCTAAGGCCTAAACATTATCAAAAATAAATATAAGAGGCAGTCATAGAACTGCCTCTTTTTATTTGTAACTTTAAATATGTTTGTTTTATCCGATACAGATCCCTTTCCTGCGGCTGAGTTGGCTGATGAAGATGGTTTACTTGCAATCGGAGCTAATTTAAGTGTAGAAAGATTACTGGATGCCTATGAACAAGGTATTTTCCCTTGGTACAATGAAGGTGAGCCCATTCAATGGTATTGTCCTGACCCCAGATTTGTTTTATTCCCACAGCATTTGAATATCAGTAAGAGTATGAAGACGGTATTGGGTAATGGCAGTTTTCAATTTACCATCAACCGTGCTTTTCCAGCTGTGATAGAAAATTGCAAAACCATTTTTCGTAAAGATCAACCAGGCACCTGGATACATCCGGAAATGATAGCAGCCTATACTGCCCTACATGAGCGAGGTTATGTACTGAGCGCCGAAAGCTGGCAACAAGGCAAATTGGTCGGAGGTTTATATGGCGTTTTATTGGGACATGTATTTTTTGGTGAGAGTATGTTCAGCAAAGTATCTAATGCCAGCAAATTTGCCTTTATCAAATTTGTACAATACCTCGAAAAGAAAAATGTTCAATTAATCGATTGCCAAATTTATACACCTCACCTAGGCAGTTTGGGTGCTGGCTTAATGGACCGCGAAGATTTTTTAGATGTTTTGAAAGTAGGTATCTAATCAGCAGCTTACTTCTTTGTAATTAACAAGACAATTTTTTCTATTCAAAAGGCACATGAAATAATTTTTTTTGTAAATTGCATGTGCCTTATCCCTATGAGCTAATTTCAGCTATTTACCTAAAGAAAAATTCCCCATTATTTAATTAAATATCTAATAAAGATGTTCGACAAATTATTGAACCTACCTACTCCCCTACAAATAGTTTCAGATACTGCATCTATCATTGTATTCGCAATTTTTATACTGCTGATGATTGCAGAAGAATTATTTCCAGGAAGAGCACTTCCGCATATCCGTTTATGGAAATTAAAAGGGATTATTTCATTTATCATCTATTTTTTCTTATCGTCTTACCTCCCTTTAATTTGGAATGAATATTTGGCTGCCTTTCAAATTTTTGATTTGAATTTCTTGGGCGATTACGGTGGCGCAGTGGTAGCCTTATTAGTATATGAATTAGGGGTATATGGATGGCATCGTTCAATGCATAAGAGTAATCTTTTATGGAAGGTATTTCATCAAATGCATCACAGTGCCGAACGCGTCGATACCTATGGTGCATTTTATTTTAGTCCGATGGATATGCTAGGCTTCACCATATTAACCAGCCTTGCCATGGTTTGGGTAGCAGGCTTTACTGCCTATGCAAGTATTTATGCGCTATATGGAGCTACCTTTTTAGCGGTGATTCAGCATGCCAATATCAAAACACCCCAATGGATGGGCTATATTTTTCAAAGGCCCGAATCGCACTCGCTGCATCATGCAAAAAACATCCATGCCTACAATTATTCCGATCTTCCACTCTTTGATATTTTATTTGGCAGTTTTCGCAATCCCAAAGAATTTGCCAAAGAAACCGGCTTTTACGAAGGGGCTTCTGCTAAAATTACCGATATGATTTTATTTAAAGACATCAATAAAAATGCTAACCACTAAATTTGTAATCCTTATAGCTGTAGTTAGCTTTAAACAATCAAAATGAATAGGCTTTGTATTCTTTCCGTATTGATATGCTGCATCAGCATCTCTTGCAAAAAAGAATACAAAAGAGGTAAGCACTATAAACTGCCCCTATGAAAACAACCCCACTGTTTTTACATTGCCTAACAGATTAGCTACCTCAAATATTTTTTTCAACGTTTATATCATTCAATTAACGAATAGCGATACCTTGCTGAGCCCCTGCAATTAGGCCGCCATCCCTCCTAAGATTAATACCACTTACACTCCGACAATTCAAGCTAATTTATTTTAATTAACTTAGTGACTCATTTATAACAATGAATATTAGAAATCTTTATAGTTTACTGTTCTTAATTGCAATCAGCTTACTGTTTTCTGTTTGTCGTAAGCAGCCAAAATACACGAATGGCAATTCATTCTTACATGTTTCAGGCACCAAAATTGTCGATGCCAACAATCAATCTGTTCGATTGCAAGGCATTGCTTTTGGCAATGAAGTATGGTCAGATAAAGAACTTCCCTATACCGACCATGGTGAAATCGATTACAGTCGAGTGAAAGAAATGGGCATGAATACCATTCGCTTTTATATGAATTATAAAACATTCGAAAGCGATGTTGCCCCCTATCAATATAAGGAATCGGGTTGGATATGGATTGACCAGAATATTACCTGGGCCAAAAAATATGGCATTTATCTGATCCTAAATTTACATGTACCGCAAGGGGGATTTCAATCACAAGGTAACAGCGATGCACTATGGACAAATATTGAAAATCAAAATAGATTAACGGCCTTATGGAAAGGCATTGCAAACAGATATAAAGATCAAACACAAATTATTGGCTATGGTTTGGTAAATGAACCAATACCTACCAATGACATTTCACAATGGCAACAATTGGCGCAACGTATTCGAGATGAAATAAGAACCGTAGATAAAAACCATATATTATTTATTGAAAGAGCAAATGCTGTTAAGGGCAAAAATGAAACTGCAGATTACAATTTTCCTGCTATCAATGACAATAATACGGCCTATGAATTTCATGTATATGCACCCTTCACCTATACGCACCAGTTATTTAATTGGGCCAACCCGGGTGATGGAGGTAAATACCCAGATGAATCAAACATCATTGCAACAGGATCTTTACAATGGTATACGGCTACCTTTAATAACCCTAGCATTCCTGCTGGCAATAATAATTGGCAATATTTTGAAGGAGTAAAATATAAAATAACCGATGCTAATATAAAAGCGGGTGTTCCTGCCCTGGTGGCAACCAATGTAAACGGCCGAGTGTATTATGATGATATTGAAATTAAGGAATATGATGCAAATGGAAATTTCAGTCAAATTATTTCGACCATTCCACTGTCGGCTTTAGATGAGTGGTCATTTTGGAGCAGGAATAATAGTGGCAATGGTGGAGCCGCCACTAATACGGGCACCAGTAACAATACAAGTATCTATATTGAAGCAGCAACAGATGATTGTAATTTTAGTAATTACAATAAAGTATTCGTACCCAAGCAAGGCTATTATTACCAAATCAATGGGTGGATGAAAGGAGAAAATGTAACTGCTACTGCAAGTTGCAAATTGCGCCTTGATTTCTTCAATTCAAATAGTCCTATCTTAAGCCGGAACAAAGCATACCTTGATTTTCTTTTGAAAAAATTTGCTGACTGGGGACGCAGCAAAAACGTACCGATGTACATGGGGGAATTCGGAGCAGGAATTCATTGTTTTGAAAATAACAAAGGAGGTGTACAATGGGTAAATGACATGATTGATATCTCCAATGCCAATAATATTTATTTCACGTACCACGATTATCATGAAGATAATTTTGGTGTTTACCTTGGCTATGGCAGTCTACCTGATCCAACTCAAGTAAACCAAGCATTGATTGATTTGTTTAAACAGAAATTAAAGTAGCCAGTATTATTTTTTAAACTTATTCTTCAATGCCGCTAATGCATCTCCAATAGGCTTGTCTGCCATCGGTTTGCTTTGCTGCTTTGGTACAGTAGCATTTCCATTATATTGTTTTTTGGCAGGGGCTGCTAATAATTGTTTAATGGAAAGTGATATTCTTTTACGCACAGGATCTACTTCCAATACTTTTACATTTACTTGTTGATTGAGCTTTAACACTTCCCATGGTTCACTGATAAATTGATGCGAAATCTCAGATACATGCACCAATCCATCTTGCTTTACCCCTATATCAATAAAAGCCCCAAAACGAGTAATATTGGTGACTACACCCGGCAATTCCATACCTGGTTTCACTTCTTCAATTTTGTAAATATTTGCAAATTCAAATGCTTGCACGCCCGACCTTGGGTCCAATCCTGGTTTTTTCAATTCATTTAGTATATCCCTAATCGTTAGTTCTCCAATAGATTCATCCATGTATTTTTTCGGCTCAATGGTATCCAGCAATGCTTCCTTGCCCATTAAGTCGGCAACGGCCACACCCAAATCGGCTGCCATATTAGCTACAATGGAATATGCTTCGGGATGCACAGCACTGGCATCCAATACTTCCTTGCCAGCTGCAATACGAAGAAACCCTGCTGCTTGCTCAAAAGCCTTACCGCCCAATCGCGGCACTTTTAATAATTGCTTCCTGCTTTGGAAGGCCCCATTTTCATTGCGGTATTGTACAATATTCTCCGCTAGTCCATTTCCAATTCCACTAACATAGGCCAATAAATGTTTACTGGCTGTATTTAAATTAACCCCCACTTTGTTCACACAACTAATGACAGTAGCATCCAATTTTTCTTTTAATCTAAATTGATTAACATCATGCTGGTACTGACCAACCCCTATGCTCTTGGGTTCAATCTTTACTAATTCGGCCAATGGGTCCATCAATCTTCTGCCAATACTTACCGCCCCACGAATGGTGATATCTTCAGTAGGAAATTCTTCCCTTGCTGTTTCTGAAGCAGAATAAATAGAAGCACCATCCTCATTTACAAGAAATACCGGCAACCCCAATGATAGCTTTTTTATAAATTGTTCCGTTTCTCTTCCTGCAGTCCCATCTCCCACGGCAATGGCTTCAATTTTATAATCTTCTACCAACTGTTTTATTTTATACCCATCTGCTACTACTTTATTGGCTTCATGTGGAAAAATCAAATCGGTTTTTTTGAGGTTGCCATTCTCATCCAAACAAACCACTTTACAACCAGATCTATAGCCAGGATCAATGGCCAAGGTTCGTTTACTTCCCAATGGAGAGCTAAGTAATAATTGGCGTAGATTTTCTGCAAACACGTTGATGGCTTCTTCATCGGCCCTAGCCTTTAGTGTAGTTCTACATTCTGATTCCAAACTTGGCTGTAATAACCTGCGATAGGCGTCCTTAATGGATTTGTGCAAATGAGGACTGGCACTACTCATGCCTTTTACATATATGTTGTTGATAAGCTCCAATGCAGCTTCTTCTTCTGGTGCAATATTCATGCGAAGAAATCCTTCCATGAATCCCCTGAATACTGCCAATATTCTATGCGAGGGAACTTTGTTGACTAATTCCGAAAAATCAAAATAATCTTTGTACTTAATCCCCTCCGATTCTTTATCGGCTATGATTTTACTTTGAAGCGTAGCTTTGTCTTCAAATAATTTACGCAGCTTTGCACGTACAGTGGCATCTTCATTTACCAATTCCGCAATGATATCTCGTGCTCCTTGTAAGGCTGTAGCTGCATCTGCTACTTTTTCGTTGATATAATCACTTGCTATTGCATCAAGATCAGCATCCTCCTGTTCCAATATTTTTAAAGCAAGGGGTTCTAGTCCATTCTCACGTGCCGTTTGAGCTTTTGTTTTACGTTTAGGCTTAAACGGTAGATAAATATCTTCCAATTCACTAATGCTGGTTGCTTTGTTCAATTTCTGCTGAATGGCTTCCGTCATCTTTTCCTGCTCCGTGATGGTTTTTTCAATAAAGGCTTTTCTTTCACTGAATTCTTTTTGAAATTTTGCTTCTTCCTGAATCTGCTGAATTTGCACTTCATCTAAACCGCCAGTATTGTCTTTTCGATATCGAGCGATAAAAGGGATAGTAGCTGATTCCGCTAACAAAGCCAACACTGCCTCCGTTTGTTGTTTTGTAAAATGTAGTTTATGTGCTATTATAGGTGCCAATTCGATCATCTTATTTTTATTTAAAAGGGCTGCGAAAATAATGGGCAGTAGGCAAAGAAAAAATTGTTAGTTAGCAATAGATTTCTTACAACTGCAAAAGCACTTTTTTAGCAGGATACTGTGCTGCAAAAGAATAAATACAATTACGGATATAATCATTATCGGCATAAGGATTCAAATAATTTTTTAGTTCAGCTGCTTGTTTCAACGGAAAACTCTTGGGTAAATATCCCATACCCCAGAAACTCCCTCGCTCTACCAACAAGCACAATTGTTCTTCTGCCTCAATTCCTTCATCAACCAACGCAAAAGTGGGCAAAGATGCCTCAAAGGCTGCTAAGGCTTGTTGCAACTTCGCATTGTAAGCAATAGGTGCTCCTATAAGATCCCAATCCTTTGTAGTGATGCGATTGGTATCAAGATGGCAAAGTTTGGGATGCAATTCAAATTCAGCAATCATTTTATTTAGCATTGTAATGCCCTCTTGCAATAAATTAAAATAACACAATGCGGGAAGGTTTTTTTTCTTTTTATCAATCGCTAATCGAATAAATCCCTTGCTATCTTCAAATTGATAGAGTCCAAATTTTTGTACAGGCTGTTTTTGATGCTTATTGTATTGAGGCCATAGCCGCTTAATTTCTGTGCTCTCTAATACGATTGCTTCTAGCTCGGTAGCGCATTGTTGAAAACTAATTCGATGGATGGTGCGTAAAAAATTTTGTCTTTTTTTATCGGGATCATTCTGAGTAAAATGACTACTCACTCTTTTTTTTAAATGTATGGCCTTGCCTACATATACTATTTTACCCTTAGCATTGTGAAAATAATATACCCCGGGAGATGGAGGCAATTGATCAATTTCTTTTTTATCGAGGTGCAGGGGCAACCAATGTTCTTTTGAATGACGCTTGAGCATGCTGTCAATTACTTCCATTCCCTCATTGGCCAAGTAATGTTCAAATAATTTCACGGTAGCTTTTGCATCTCCACCTGCTCGGTGCCGATCCTGAATGGATATGTTTAATGACCTGCATAAATTACCAAGGCTATAGGATGGAAGGCCTGGAAATATTTTTCTACCCAATCGAACGGTACATAGCTTGGCAGCTGTTAAATCATAGCCTGCTAATTTCAATTGGTGCTTAACAAAGCTATAATCAAAATTAACATTGTGTGCTACAAACACACAAGGCTGTAATAATTCATACAAAGTTTCGGCAATTTCTTCAAAACTCGGCGCAGTGGCCACCATAGCGTTATTGATACCCGTTAGTGCAGTGATATAAGGCGGAATTGATTGCCCCGGATTCACTAGGGTTTCAAAATGCTTTTGCACGCTTACCCCATCATGAATATACACGGCAATTTCTGTGATGCCATTGGCAGCCGCATATCCTCCGGTAGTTTCTATATCAACAATGGCGTACATGATGAATCTCTTTTGAAGAAGCAAATTACTAATTTTTTTAGCTTTATTGCAAAAATCTTATTTGCTACCTTTGCGGTTCAATTAAAAGCTACCCGTTCAAATAGGTAGAATACAAAAGCAGCAGTATTATAGCATGGAACTCAGTAAAAATTTCGAACATCAGCAGGCAGAAGGGAAATGGTACCAGCATTGGCTGGATAAAAACTATTTTAAATCCACCCCCGATGAAAGGGAACCCTATACCATTGTTATACCTCCACCGAATGTAACGGGTATCTTACACATGGGGCATTGTTTGAATAATACCATTCAAGACATCTTGATTCGCCGGGCTCGTATGCAGGGTAAAAATGCTTGCTGGGTGCCTGGTACCGACCATGCTTCCATTGCAACAGAGGCTAAAGTGGTACAAATGCTCAGAGAGAGAGGCATTCAAAAAGCAAGCTTAACTCGCGCCGAATTCCTCGACTACGCCTGGGAATGGAAAGAAAAATATGGTGGCATCATTTTGCAGCAATTGAAAAAATTGGGATGTAGCTTAGATTGGGACCGCACCTCCTTTACCATGGATGAGGCCTATTACCAATCTGTAATTAAAGTATTCATTGATTTATACAACAAAGGCTATATCTACCGAGGCAAACGCATGATCAATTGGGATGTAGTAGCCAAAACCGCTTTGAGCGACGAAGAAGTAATCCGCAAAGAAACCAACCAGCAATTGTACTATCTGCGTTACCCATTGGTGAATGCCGATGGCAGTCCAGCTGATGCAGGTGATATTATTATTGCTACCGTTCGCCCCGAAACGATCATGGGAGATTCGGCCATCTGTGTAAACCCAACGGATACACGCTATTTTTCATTGCACGGAAAATTTGCCTTGGTGCCATTAATCAATCGCCGTATTCCCATCATCACAGACGATTATGTTACGATGGACTTTGGTACAGGAGCATTAAAAGTTACGCCTGCGCACGATACGAACGACTATCAGTTGGGACAGAAGCACCAATTAGAAATCATTGATATCCTCAATGAGGATGGTACTTTAAGTGAAGAAGCACAAATATATATCGGTGAAGAACGCTTTGCTGCTAGGAAGAAAATTGTAAAAGAACTGGAAGAAAAAGGTTACCTGGTTAAAACAGAAGCTTACACCAGCGAAGTGGGATATAGTGAAAGAACCAATACCGTCGTAGAACCCCGTTTGAGTTTGCAATGGTGGGTGAGCATGAAAAAACTCAGTGAACCTGCATTGAAAGTTGTGATGGAAGGCGATATCAATTTTCATCCTGCCAAGTTCAAGAATTTGTACAGCCACTGGATGGAAAATGTAAAAGACTGGTGCATCAGTCGTCAACTTTGGTGGGGTCACCAAATTCCCGCCTGGTACGATACAGAAGGCAGGTTTGTAGTAGCTGGCAATGAAAAAGAAGCACAGGATAAATTTTATGAAATACATGGTATTGAATCGGCTGTATTAAAACAAGATGAAGATTGTTTAGATACTTGGTTCTCTTCCTGGTTATGGCCCTTTGAAGTTTTTAAAGGATATAGCAATCCGGGCAATGAAGACGTTCAATATTATTATCCCACCAATACCTTGGTAACAGCACCAGAAATTATTTTCTTCTGGGTAGCACGCATGATAGTTGCGGGATTGGAATATGAAAAAAACATTCCTTTCAAAGATGTTTATTTCACAGGCATTGTTAGAGATGAATTAGGAAAGAAAATGAGCAAGAGCTTGGGTAATTCGCCCGACCTGCTCCTATTGATTGATAAATATGGTGCCGATGCCATTCGATTTGGAATATTAATTTCTTCTCCTGCAGGCAATGATTTATTATTTGATGTGAAGGAAGAAAGCACTTTAAAGCAAGGTAGTTTCTTCATCAACAAATTATGGAATGCCCTGAAATTGGTTAAGATGTGGGAAGCGCGTCAATCACCTGAAATGGCAGCAGATGCGGGCAATGAATTTGCCATGGATTGGTTTAATAATCGATTGATAGAAGCGAGTGCAGAAGTAGAAAAAGCCATGCAACAATTCAAGTTGAGTGAAGCATTAAAAACCATCTACAGCCTGATATGGGATGATTTCTGTAGTTGGTACCTCGAATGGGTGAAACCCGGATTTGAACAACCCATTTCAACAGCTGTCTACCAAAAAACTGTTGCCAATTTTGAATCTCTGATGCAATTACTGCATCCATTCATGCCTTTTGTAACAGAAGAAATTTATCACTTACTCAATCAACAGGCCGACGACTTAACCATTAAACAATTGCCTTCACTAACGGCAACGGCTGATAGCAAAATCATTCATCAGGGACTTTTACTGAAAGAAGTAATCACCGCCATCAGAGAATCAAGGAATAAGAACCTATTGAAGCCAAAGGAAACCATTGAACTTTACCTGCAAACAGACCAGGAATCTGTTTATGCTCGCATACAAAACATATTGTGCAAGCAAGTCAATGCAACTTCTCTTGGTTTTGTAAACACTGCGGTAAACAACGCCAGTGTTATCAATATTGAAAAAGACAAGTTTTACGTTGTTACCAATAAAGAAGTTGACAAAGACGGCTTAAAAGCAGATTTGTTGAAAGACCTGGCTCACCAACAAGGATTTTTGGTATCGGTAGAAAAAAAATTGGGGAACGAAAAATTTGTAGCCAATGCCAAACCGGATGTGCTGGAAATGGAACAAAAGAAAAAAGCAGACGCATTGGCAAGAATTAAAGCTATTGAAGAGAGTTTGGCAGCCCTTTAAAAATACTGTTAATAATTGGGCAGACTACCGATTGAACCTTTAAATGCAATACATTCGTTCTACACAATAAACGAGCATGAAACTATTTATATCTATCCTTTGTTGTTTATGCCTGTTGGCTAGTACAACCTTAGTTGCTCAAAAAGCTACCCGTACCGCTACTGTTAACTGGAAACCTCCAAAAACCAATACGGTATTGGGTGCCTCCAAGGATACGAGCTATGTAATTTTGGAAGAAGGAAAACAATTGTTGGGCTTACCCCTTCGAGTATTGGATGATAAAAAAAATAGTTTCCCCATTAGCAGCTATCAATTTCTATACAGAAGAAAAATTGTTACCGAGGATGAGCAAACTGGCAAAACCAGTGCCTCCTCAAGTATTGTAGCACAAACTTTTAGGGTTACCCCCCTACCCGAAATTTGGGTCAAAACACTCAATGAACAATTACAATCCGGGGAAGAATTGTACTTTTTTGATGTGGTGGCCAAAGATGCCCAAGGCAAATTGTTTTTTGCCCCCAATTTGCTTATTAAGATAAAGTAATGCTCATATCTAGTATCCAGCATCTAGTATCCAGTATCTAGTATCCTGCATCCCCACCATCCTAAATTCCACCCCCGAATTCACCAATCTTAGTGCTTATTTATTACCTTTGCGGCTTCAAAATATTAATATAAACCATATTATGAGTACAGTTAGCAAGAACACAATAGATTATAGTCTTCCCAATAAGGTGAAGGACATGAGCCTAGCAGAATGGGGCCGTAAAGAAATTAAATTGGCAGAAGCTGAAATGCCAGGTCTAATGGCCATCCGTGAAGAATATGGCCCTGCTCAACCCTTAAAAGGTGCAAGAGTAGCTGGTTGCTTACACATGACCATACAAACTGCCGTGTTGATTGAAACATTGGTAGCCCTTGGTGCGGAAGTAAAATGGAGTAGCTGTAATATCTTCTCTACGCAAGATCATGCTGCTGCGGCCATTGCTGCTGCTGGCATTGGCGTTTTTGCATGGAAAGGTCAAAGTATTGAAGAAGCTGATTGGTGCATCGAACAAACATTGTTTTTCGGTGGTGCCGACAAGCCTTTGACTATGATTTTGGATGATGGAGGCGATTTGACCAATATCGTTTTTGATAAATATCCTGAGTTGGTAAAAAACATCAAAGGATTAAGCGAAGAAACTACTACTGGTGTACATCGTTTATATGAAAGAATGGCTGCTGGCACTTTGCCTATCCCAGCTTTTAATGTGAACGACTCTGTAACCAAAAGTAAATTCGATAATAAATATGGCTGTAAAGAAAGTCTGGTAGATGCAATTCGTCGTGCTACTGACGTGATGATGGCTGGCAAGGTTGCTGTAGTAGGTAGTTATGGTGATGTAGGTAAGGGTTCAGCTGCTTCTTTGAAAGGAGCTGGTTGTCGTGTAATCGTTACCGAAATTGATCCTATCTGTGCTTTACAAGCAGCGATGGATGGTTTTGAAGTAAAACGCATGATTGATGCAGTAGCCGAAGCTGATATTATTGTTACTGCTAGTGGATGTCGTGACTTGATCACAGAAAAACATTTCCGTGCAATGAAAGATAAAGCCATTGTTTGTAATATCGGTCACTTTGATATTGAAATAGACATCGCTTGGTTGAATAATAATTATGGCCATACAAAAGACACCATCAAGCCACAAGTAGATATCTACAATATTGATGGCAAAGACATCATCATTTTGGCAGAAGGCCGCTTGGTAAACCTTGGTTGTGCAACTGGTCACCCTAGTTTTGTAATGAGTAATTCATTTAGTAACCAAACACTGGCACAGATTGAATTATGGACCAACCACAGCAAATACGAAAACAAAGTATATGTGCTTCCTAAATTATTGGATGAAAAAGTAGCTCGTTTACATTTGAAGAAAATTGGTGTAGTTTTAGATGAGTTGACACCAGAACAAGCCGATTATTTGGGTATTAGCAAAGTAGGTCCGTTCAAACCAGAACATTACAGATATTAATACAACGCTTTTTAAAGGTGAATAAATACAGCCCCGGGTTATTCTTAACCTGGGGCTTTTTTTTTGTAACATTGTACCTTCAACAATGATTGCAAAAAACATGAAACAATATATTTATAAAAAAGGTTTACTCAACCTTAACCTCCACCCCCTTCTCTACAGCTTCCTCCTTGTACTGTCCATTTTCCTTAATCCCCAAAGCAGCCATGCACAGGTACACCAGTTTAGTTTAAGCAAAACAGCCTTTTTACTAGACCAACAACCTTTTCAAATTATTAGTGGAGAAATGCATCCTGCACGCATACCACGTATCTACTGGCGACACCGCATTCAAATGGCCAAAGCCATGGGATGCAATACCATTGCTGCTTATATTTTCTGGAATTACCATGAAATCAAGGAAGGACAATTTGATTTCAAAACAGAAAACAGAAATATTGCAGAATTCATACACATCTGCCAGGAAGAAAAAATGTGGGTACTACTCCGGCCTGGACCCTATGTTTGTGCCGAATGGGATTTCGGGGGACTGCCTACCTACCTATTGAAATATCCCGACATTAAAATTCGGTGTATGGATGACCGTTATATGGCTGCAGTAAATAAGTACATTCAACAATTGGCCCAACAAATAGTACCACTACAATGTACCAAGGGCGGTCCCATACTAATGGTACAAATTGAAAATGAATATGGCAGCTATGCCAATGATAAATTGTATTTGGAAGCCCTTCGAAAAGCATGGTTACACAATGGCGTACAAGTTCCCTTCTATACTGCCGATGGCGCTACCCCCTATATGCTAGAAGCCGGACACTTAAAGGGAACGGCCATAGGATTAGACAGTGGCAGCAATGACGGCGATTTCAATGAAGCAACCAAGGCCGACTCAACCGTACCAGCCTTTAGTAGCGAAACCTATCCAGGATGGCTTACCCATTGGGGAGAAAAATGGCAAAGGCCCGATACCGCTGATTTGAAAAATGAGGTAGCCTACCTTTTAAAAAATAAAAAATCAGTTAATTTTTATGTGATCCATGGCGGAAGCAATTTTGGATTCACCGCTGGTGCCAATGCTTTTTCACCCAGCGCTTACCAGCCTGACATTACCAGTTATGATTATGATGCCCCGATTAATGAACAAGGACAACCCACCCCCAAATTTTACTGCTTGCGCAACTTAATTGCAAAGTATACCAATACCCCTCTTCCCAACTTACCTGCAAGCATACCCGCAATTGATATCCCACCTATTAAAATGAGTTATCAAACAAGTATCTGGAATCAATTACCGCCCCCACTATTTGCAGTTCAACCAAAACCGATGGAAGCCTATGGACAAAACCAGGGAATGATATTGTACAGCACGAAACTGATTGGTCATAAGAGTGGCAAACTAAAAATATGGGAGCCGCATGACTATGCACTGGTATTTTTAAATGGCCAATTCATCGACACCATCTACAGAGATGGAGGCAATTGGTCGGTTGACCTTCCAAAAACAAATGTAGAAAATCCATTGTTGGAAATATTGGTAGAGGGAATGGGGCATATTAATTTCGCCCAATTTATGATAGACCGAAAAGGTATAACAGATAGGGTTACGCTCAATGGTATGACCCTAATGAATTGGCAAACTTATTTACTACCCATGGATGCTGCATTTGTACAAAAAGCCATAAAAGCAAACAGGGGCATTGATGGGCGACAAGGAATATTTTACAAAGGCAATTTTGAATTAAATAACACCGGCGATACTTTCTTTGATCTTAGTGAATATGATAAGGGAATGCTGTATGTAAACGGACACCTGTTGGGCAGGCATTGGAACATCGGACCACAACAGCGTTTGTACTGCCCCGCGAGCTGGCTAAAAAAAGGCAGTAATGAAATTATAGTATTTGACTTACATGCAATGGAAGCTTCGCCCATCAGCGGAAAAAAAACATTGGAATAAAATAGCTAGAGCCGACAAAACATGGTTTACTACTTTGGATAAGGGTATAAAATCCAAGTGCGAAATCAAAGACAAAACAATATTTATAGGAGTGTTTGTACAAACGATGCTGCCTATTGGATCTGCATTTTGTTTGTGACACACTGTAACACCCCTATCAATTTGCAGTAGGATTAAAAGCTATTAATTTTTCAAGTAGGCGTGCCTGATTGCCCGCGCGAACTAAATTATGTCCAGGATATTTCGCTCCATAATAAATGTCCTCATTGAGGTGATCAGTTAAAAAACGTAGTGCCTGCATATAAATCATGTATTGCCCAGCATAATGAAACGAATTTAATTCTGTGTCAGTCAAAATGGAATTCATTTCACTTAAATAGCCAGCTTTAATTGACTCGTAAAAAGCAGGGCGAATATTAATCTTATCAAAATCTTGCTCTTCCTCACTTACCGGACATAGATAGGTACGCATCATGTCTCCTACATCACTGATGAAATAACCCGGCATTACGGTATCCAAATCAATTACACAAAGCCCTTTATCTCCACCATCGAATAATACATTGCTGATCTTGGTATCATGATGAGTACATCGCATTACCAATGAATTTTTAATTTTTTCGAATACCTCAACAATAGAATGATAGGACTGCAAGTTTTCAATCAATTGTTTACCATCCTTTATCCTTTCTTTATTTCCATTTATTAAACTGCTTTCAAATTGAGAATACCTTAATGCCAGGTTATGGAAGTCGGGCAGCGTTACTTGTAATTTTCGAATATCCATGCCCTGAAGCCTTTTTGTAAATGCTCCAAACTGACGGGCAGCTTCATAAGCCTGTGCAGGCTGCTCCAACACATCTACCGTATGACTACCATTAACAAAAGGAAATAATCGAAAATATCCATCCGCTATTTTTACCATATCTTTTCCAGTCGCGGTAGGAATTGCGCCCACAAATAAATAAGCTGGAAATTCTTTTGCCAAAAAATCTTGTATCAATCGAATATTTTGTGCAATCAATTCAGGTTGCTTGAAAATTTGCTGATTAATTTTTTGCAAAACATAGGCTGCTGTTACTCGCTCAACCAGCCAGGTGCTATTAATAAGCCCATTGCCAAGGGGACTTATAATACAATCACCCGATTCAAATCCATATTCTTCTAAAACTTTTTGCATTACCCTAAAATTCGTGAAATTTGTTGAAACAATACTAATCCCATGGTATTATTAGATATCGTACTAGCAGAACACAGCAAAGCACAATGTGAAGTCATTGTTCGTTGGGTCGGCAAAAATCAAAATCACTTTAATCAACTGCTTGAACTAGTAATAAAAGGCAAACCAATCCTTTCGCAGCGTGCCTCTTGGCCGCTCTGCAATGCAGCTATTGCCAACCCTCTGTTGATGAAAGAACACTGGAAAACAGTCCTCAAACAAGCAATGAAGGAAAAACTTCCCAGAGGAGTGAAACGCAATATGATAAAGATCTTAGCCGAAATTCCTTTTCCCAAAAAACTTGAAGGCAATGTAATGGATTTTTGCTTTCAGCAATTGGAAAATCCGCTGGAAGAGATTGCAGTAAAATCCTGGGCGATGAAAATATTAATGAAAATGGCGATGTCGTATCCCGATATATTGCCAGAATTAAAATTAATAGTGGAAGACCAATATGATTTAGGCTCAGCCGGCTTTAAAGCACAGGCAAAAAGAATTTTAGCAATGAAATAAAGAAGATGTATGCCATTGAAAATTATTACCTATTGCTATCCCTCATTTATTCAACAAGGGCTTCAGGGTATATCCCTCTTTTCTCAATAATTGAATCAGTCCCATTGAACCTGGTAAATGCCCTGCTCCCACCGCCACAAAAATCGACTGTTCCTGCATGATTTTTTTTAATTGCAGCACCCAGTTTTTATTCCGCTTATCCAATAACAAGTCCTTATTGTCTTCCATTCCAAATTCACTCTTGTTAAACATTTTTTCAATTTCATCAATCTGCTGCGATTTATACACTGTTAACATGGTATCAAAATACTGCCGATAAGCAGCCATGCTATCGATGGTTTTTAATAAATCTTTGGCCTGTTCAGCATAGGGAATACTATCAAATACGGAAGATTGAAACTCGATGGTTTCCAATCCCTTTATTTCTTTTTTATCAATCTTTGCCATCTTCATCAATTCTTCTTCTACACCGCTCATGGTTTTGCAAGGCATCATCTTGGGATATAGCATCGATTCCAACATCATTGGTTTCATCCTTTTGAAAAGTTGTAATGGAGTACCAATTGTATCGCGAAAAAATATTTCCACTTTTTTATATTCCTCAGCGGTATAAAAATCCTTCAACTCCTTACCGTCTTTCATATTCATCAACAACATGCCACCTAATAATACACTCGGATCATCCATGTCCATTTCCATATATACTAGCTTGGCTGCTTGCAGAGCAGTACGCAAGGCAGGACTAAAATGTATATCCGACTTACACATCAAGTGGAATGTACCAAACAAATAGCTTGGCCTTTCTAAACCCGCACCACTCACTTCCCACAAAAGTGTATTGTCATCTTTATTAGTAGGCAATACAGGTGCAGCAGGCTGTGCTTTACAACCACTAAATATCAACAGGGCAGTTATCAAACGGAACCAAGTATTCATATATATAAATTATAAAATAAAAAAAGAAAATGCTTTGAACTAATAAAAAATATTTAATTTAGTTAAAATATATTTCCTGATGAAACACTATATTTTAACCAGCCTTTTCGGCTTTGGCATATTTGCCATATCCGCTCAAACAAAACTTCCCAATCCTGGCAAAATAGACATCAGCGATTTGCAAGTTACTGATTGCTCCTTTGAAAAGGGTGCCATTGCCTACAAAATCATCGACTGGGGCAATGTTTATTACGAACGAGGTACCGAAGGAATTTCTCTATTCAAACAAGTATATGAAAAAAGAGTTCGAATAAAGATTCTCAAAGATAAAGGCCTTTCTTATGCCAATGTTACCATACCCTATTATAGTTATAACAATGACCAGAAAGTAACAAAAACGGAAGCGTATACTTTTAACTTAGATGAAAGCGGAAAAGTAAAAGTCACTGAAGTGGGAAAAAGTTCTATCTACACCAAAAAAATTAACAAGCGATATAGCGAACTCATCATCACTTTTCCAGAAGCCAAGGTGGGTAGTGTGGTAGAATATAAATACAGGATGGAAAGAGAAATGTTCTGGCTCATTAACGACTGGTACTTTCAAGATAGGATACCTACACAGCACAGCGAATACCAATTGAAAGTGCCGTTGGTATTTCAATTTAGTGTACACCCTGTAGTAGCACAAGCTCCCGAAATAAAACAAGAGACATTTGATGACATGATTGCAACTGGCGATGGATTAATCACCGTTAATACCATCAAGAAAAATTACATCATGAAAAATGTGCCCGGCATTAATGATGAACCCTATATGGGCACCATTAAAGATTATCAGCAAAGACTGGAATTTCAGTTGTCAAAAATCGATTTTGGCAATGGAAATGCCAAGGATTATAGCAGTACCTGGGCCGATGTAGTTACCAACCTCAATAAGGATGAAGACTTCGGATTACAATTGGCCAAAGAAACCGAAGATTTTACAGAGGTATTGAATACCGTCAAATCTATCCAATCTGAGGAAGCAAAATTAAAATACCTATTTAACTTCGTAAGGGATGAACTAAAGTGGAATGAGGAAGATGAAATTTATGCTTTTACTGGCCTCACTAAAACATGGGGGAAAAAAGAAGGAAGCAGTGGAGACATTAATTTACTATTAACCTACCTGCTTCGAAAAGCTGGCTTGAAAGCCAACCCCATCTTGCTAAGTACCAGGGATCATGGACTGGTTAATGACCTCTACCCATTTATTGCTCAGTTCAATACCGTCATGTGTCATGTACCAATAGGAAATAAATTTTTCATATTAGACGCCACCGAAAAATTTGCCAATTATAAAATCATCCCTGAAAAGGTAACCAATACCTCTGGACTCATTGTAACCGATGAAAGAGGCAAATGGATAGACCTCATCGACAATCATAAATACAAAGTAATGGCAGCTTTGCATGGAGAAATGAATATGACTGGAAACATGAAGATCAATGCAATCATCAATCACAGCGACTATGCAAAAACAAACAGAAGCACGCTTTGGAGAAAAGATGCCGAAGCATTCAAAAAGGAATATTTTACCGCACCCAGCGCCAATACAACTATAGAAGAGCTTACCGTAAAAAATGCAACGGTTGACTCACTGCCACTAGAACAAATTGTTAACCTTAATCAACAACTTAACAGCAGTGGTAATTATATTTATTTCAATTATAACCTCTTTACAGGATTAGATCAAAATCCATTCATTGAAGATACGCGCACCACTGATGTTGATTTTGGCTATACGCAAGACTATACCATCTTTGGTAATTTCGCCATTCCAGAAGGCTATACTTTTGAAGCCCTTCCGAAAAATATTACACTGCTCTTTCCAGATAATAGCATTGAATTTAATAGAACCATGCAGGTAGAAGATAATTTGTTGAATATTCGTGTAACCCTAGAATATAAAAGAAATTTTTATACCGCTGCTGAATACCCCGACTTTAAAGAATTTTATAAAAAATTATTCGCTGCCTTGAATGAACAAATTGTTTTGAAAAAGAAAACAACTCCCTAATGAAAACCCTGTGTGCAATTCTGATATTAATTTGTTTTTACTTCAACGGGAATGCCCAAACTCCCGACTGTTTGTTAAAACCAATACCCGAAGAATTAAAAATAAATGCACACGCTGTTAAGCGGGAAGAAACAATTTCACTGGAAATCAAATCACCCTCGAGGATCAATTACAAAGTACATCGACTGGTTACAGTATTGGATGAAGCAGCAGCCGACGAATTGGTTTTCATGGAATACACTGATCAATATATTTCATTGGAAGATGTTGCCATTAAAGTATTTAATGCTACTGGCAGCTTACTCAACAGCTATGGTAAAAAAGAAATGGTTCACCAATTGTCGGGTGAAGGCTTGGTGCCTGATGGGAAGGTTCATTATTTGAAAATTAATCCCACCGCCTATCCCATCAGTATTCAAGTAGATTATCTTTTAAAATTCAATGGCCTCTGTCATTACCCTGACTATGAAATACAAATACCAGGGCAATCCACTGAGCAGGCTAACTTTTCTGTTAGTATAGCTTCGGACATCGATCTCCGTTATAAACTAAGAAATAACCTAGTAGCGCCCATAATTAGTCAGGATGGAAAAAATAAATTATACCAATGGAATTTTAATTTATTACCCGCCTTGAAATATGAAGCAGGCAGCATTAGCAGAGAAAGTCGTTATCCCAAAATCATCATCGCACCTAGTAAATTTGAGCTGGAAGGATATGAAGGCGATATGAGTACTTGGCAAAGTTTTGGAAGATGGTACGGCGACCTATCCAAAAAAGCAAATGACTTATCTCCTTTAAGGCAAGCACAGTTGATTGAAATGGTAAAAGTGGCAACCGATGAAAGAGAAAAAGTAAAAATCATTTACCAATACCTTCAAAAGAATTACAGATATGTAAGCATTCAGCTTGGCATTGGCGGTTACAAACCATTTGCCGCAAGTTTTGTAGATGAAAAAAAATATGGCGACTGCAAAGCCTTGAGCAATTATACCCAAGCCTGTTTGGCCGCAGTAGGCATTAAAAGTTATCAAGCATTGATCAATGCCGAATACAATAAGGAACCCGTAGACCCTGCTTTTCCCAATAATAATTTTAACCATGTAATTGTATGTGTACCGTTGAATAATGATTCCATTTGGCTAGAATGCACCAGTAATACCAATGACTTTGGCGTATTGGGTAATTTCACAGAAAACAGGAATGCTTTATTGATTACAGAAGAGGGTGGCAAACTAGTACCTACTCCCAAAAGCAAGTCGGCAGACAATAGTTTCAATTGTTATTCCTCTATAAACCTTGAGGAAGATGGTGCAGGCAAAGCTGCTGTACAAATTCAATGCAATGGGGAATACAAGCAAGATATGATGCACTATATCTCAAATGAAAAAAAAGATGACCAAAAATTATTTCTGGTACAATACCTTGGATTTATACAACCTGATCAATTTGACATTACACAAAACAAAACCGATGGGCAGCATTCCACTCATATTGAAATGCAATTAGAAAAAATTCCAGCATTCACTGCAGGGAATAAAATATTCTTACACCCACGCATCTATAAAATTTGGTCAATGCCCCTTCCTACTGCAGAAGGAAGAACACAGGATTTTTACTTTCAGCATCCATTTATCAAAATCGATACTACGATTTATAAAATAGCCGATGATTATAGTATTGAATCCTTGCCCAGCCCCAAAAAATACAGTTTCGAATATGGAAGTTTTAGCAGCAATTATTTTTATGATGAAAGGAAGCATCAGATAACGAGTATTGCCCGATTGGAGTTAACCGAATACAAAATACCCGTCAACAAATTTACCAAAGCCAATAATTTTTTTAACCAAGTATTGGCCGAATATGAAGAGAAGCTAGTAATTAAGAAATTGTAAGACAATCCAATTACCTTAGTTTAGATGAAGACAGCCCTATTTAAGTTGTTTTATACAAGGACCCACCCTTTTCAAATAGTTTGTCCACACGAGCTTCCACCATTGGGTCAAATTCCAATACAGGAGCATGATGAGGTTTTATTCTGGCATCGATAATCAAAGGGCCACTACAACCCCAGTGTTTAAAATTGGTAAAGGCACCCACCCCATACATATCATGAGATGGATTACAGCGGGTAAAACCTGCCCACAAGAAATTATTAAGATGAGCAGCCATGAATGTGGCGTCATCTCCTACAATGATTAATGGAATACCCTCCAACTCATTTAAGTGGCCAATGCACTGCTGATTCAATGCCTCCATTTCCAAGGCAGCATTTTCATAATTACTGAAAGAATTAGTTTTCAAGGCCAATATACCTGGCATCACCATGCTGGCATTAGAAAACCCGGTTAGGTTATGTAAACAATTGGGTACTTCGTTCAACAGCCTTCTACAAACTGAGCCATAAGCTGCAAAAATAACTTTACTGCCACTGTTTAATCCATTACCTGAATAATCCAATGTATCGATGGTAGTATGCGTGTAAAAATGAATATCCCTTTTCAAATCAATGCGACTCAACACAAATTGTAAGTAATCAGCGATATCATTCGTGCTCAATTTATTTTCTTCATCTGCTGTAATCCATAAAAATTTGGCGAGACTTAATTGCCCTGTGCCGAAAATTCGATTGGCAATAGTGAGTATTTCTGCAGGCTGTTTAGTAGGTGCATAGGGTGTATAACGCTCACTGCCAATAGCTAACAATAATGGATGTACGCCAGCGGCATCCACTGCATGCACTTCCTTCAATCCAGGAATTTCTTGTTGTATAGCATGGCCCGTAATTGCATGTATCAATTTACCAAAACTGGTATCTTCTTGAGGAGGTCGCCCCACCACTGTAAAAGGCCAGATGGCATTTTTTCGGGCGTATACTTTGTGCACTTTCAACAATGGGAAGGGATGTTGCAAACTATAATATCCTAAATGATCGCCAAAAGGCCCTTCTAATTTATTTTCAAATGGATATACTTCACCAGTAATTACAAAATCAGCATCGGTACTTATTGCATATCCATCCACGTAAGTATAGCGAAAGCGACGACCACCCAATACACCCGCAAAACTCAATTCACTCATGCCCTCCGGTAATGGCATCACCGCAGCTACTGAATGAGCAGGAGGACCGCCTACAAAAACAGACACCTTAAGCGGTTGTCCCTTAGCGTTAGCCTTTGTTTGATGTACCCCTATGCCCCGATGCAATTGATAATGCAACCCAATTTCTTTATTCAAGATATAATCATTTCCACTCAGTTGAATTCTATACATGCCCAAGTTAGCATGACGAATTCCCGGCTGATCGGGATCCTCTGTATACACTTGTGGCAAGGTTACAAAAGCACCCCCATCTTTGGGCCAATGGGTAATTAAAGGCAAAGCCGAAATAGCAATCTCTTCGAATAAAACCGGCTGCTGCCATGGATTCTTTTTGGGCAGCGCCTTGATGGCTGCTAATCCAGTACTAAGATGTTTGAATGGATGTTTAAAGGCCTTTAATGGATCTGATTTCAATGCAATCAAATCTTGCACAGTAGAAAGGGTATCTTTAAATATAAACTTACTTCTTTCAATCGTACCAAATATATTGGAGGCGGCACGATAAGGACTACCCTTCACTTTTTCAAACAACAAGGCGGGGCCCCCAGCGGCATGTACCCGCATATGTATCGAAGCCATTTCCAGATAAGGGTCTACTGTTTCAGTAACGCGAACCAATTCGCCATTTTTTTCGAGGTCCAGCAAACATTGTTCCAGTGAGGAATAGGCCATTTCATTAAATTGATTGTGCAAAGGTAAAACAGAAAATGACCATTATAGTTTAAAAATTGTATGCTGTATTGGTAAAAGTTATCCAAGGTTCTTCACGAGCCTGCCAACCAATATCCCATTATGATATAATTGCAGCATATAATTGCCCTTCTGGTATTGATCTGCATTAATATTGAAGTTACATTGCTTTGTCTCCCCTTTACGGTAATCAAATTTCACTTTGCAGGAATAGATTTTTTTTCCCTCTGCTGTAGAGAAAGTGCCAGACTCCCAAGGAGAAGGCTGCAATACCCGGCCGTTGGGTTGTACCAATACCACCATCATTTCGGTATTATTAAAGGGGCTGAGATTATTTTTTACAACAAATGTGCCTACTAGCTTTCCTGTTTCAGCAGCTGCATTGGTTTCATCCCCATTTTCAGCATCGAGGGCTTTTAAATTAATATTATAAGCACTTAACACCCCCGCATTACTATTCAAAATTGGTTCAGGATTAACTTTGGTAACGGGCGCAGTTACTGTAGCAGCTATTGGAGCACTAACCATATTTTCTGGTATATTAAAATTGCTGGCCAATTTTGACAACAAAGCACTCAAGCGTTTATTTTCCAGTTCAATATTGTCATTTCTATTATTCAGTTGCTCCACTCTTTGTTGCAATTCGGTAATTTTTTGTCGGGCTATTTCTAAATCTGCCGTGCTGCTATTGGTATTTTTTAAAATAGCAGTAATCTCATTTTTCAATTGATACAATGCACCTAATTGAGTAAACAGTGCTGCATTAGCAGAATCAGATTCAATAGAGGAAGCCGCAGGCACCCCATTTAAATCATTTAGTAGGGATGCATATTTTACCGAAAGGGAATCTTTAGGAGCCAACCCTGCTTTAGGTAGCGCAAAGTTTATTTTTTCATTATCTGTTTCATTAAAGAAATAATAAAAAACAACGAATGTTAGCACCAGCGAAAAAATAGCCAGCAACAATAATATCAATGATTTGGAATCCCTCATAATTGCATTCGCTTATTTATTGATCTGTTGATCTACATAGGCCGATATCCAACCTACCTGTCCATTTTTAACCAGATAAAATTGTTTTTTTTCATAGATGCCTTCAAACTGTCGCATTATTTTTAATAATAGCCCTGTTCCTGCCATTAGCGCCCGTTGGTCAAAAACCTGATTCACTTTCTTTAGTTCGGACCGAATAATTTTTTTATCTAATAGAGGATCTTTGATATCAGCAATTATTTGATCGGCATTCAATGTTTCATATTCCTTAAAAATTCTTTCGCTAAATGCCAAGACATCTGCATAAGTAACAGGCACAACAGAATTTTCAATTAATTCGGGGGATATATAATTGGCAACCGACCAAGCGATACCCCCACTGATGGCAATATAGTCACTCATTTCATAGGCCCCACTGGCATTCACGGCATATACAATTTCATTATTGGGATCACCTGCCAACACCCTTGTCAATTGCCTGTTATAATTGGTAATGGAGTTATCTTCTTCGCATCTTTTCACGGTAGCATTGTTGATAGTTTTAGTACCCCAGGTTAATTCGAATAAACGCAGTGTATTGGTATTGCCATTGGGAAAATATCCGCCCTTTGTATTTCCACTTCCTATATCAATCAAAAAAGTAGTGTACCGCCTGCTTTCGGGTACAATACCAAGGTGCGATAACTTTGCTTCTCCCATCACATCAATAATATCTACTGTGCGCTGAGGATCACCGATACGCAAGCGAAAGGAATCAGCCAATTGACCAATCCAACTTACCCGGTTATCCTTTTCTGCTTGCATCTTTACTCCACTACTTACCATGGTAAAAATTCTGGAAGGAGGAATGGCAAACTCATTGACTGCTACCTGATAAAGCTGACTAAACCCTTTAACAGTAGCTCCGAAAGAAGTAGGGGTGAAAGAAATGAAATCTGTATTTACAGCAGTATCTTTTAAAACATTGAAGGCTCCCGTTTTTTTTGCATTCTTACCAATTTCCAAAATACTCATCTTTACCCCTTTTGAGCCTACCTCAATACCTGCATATACCTGTGAATTTTCATACTTTAGTTGCGATTTCGTTTGACTCAACAAACTACCGGCCCAAAATAAAGGCAAAGAAAAAAACAATACACTTTTCCTTAACTGCTGATACATTAAGTTATATTTTTTTTTAAAGTTAGGGTAAACAAATAGGGTAAACGGAGATAGTTTTTACCCTGTTAAAAAGCTGTGTATAACCTACATAGGCTGAGTATAGGCAATTTAAGAAAGTACCCCTTTTTAGAAAGAGCAGCAATTGACATTGTAGCAAAAATACTACTGAATTATAGTAGTCCTTCCAGCAATGCTAAAAAGCAATTTTCGTTTACTATATAGCTACCATGAAAAACAATATATAGCCTTGTTAACCTCTAACT
>Ga0194063_10000277_pt1 | contig 38821 bp, 33 predicted proteins | sample SepL3720m_MetaG_FD_155459 | JGI IMG/M metagenome (GOLD analysis project Ga0194063, IMG submission 155459) | Anoxic zone freshwater microbial communities from boreal shield lake in IISD Experimental Lakes Area, Ontario, Canada - Sep2016-L373-20m | ecosystem: Environmental > Aquatic > Freshwater...
GTCTCGGCAACACCGTCATCGTGGTGGAGCATGATGAAGAGACGATGCGCGCCGCGGACTGGCTGCTGGAAATCGGTCCGGGTGCTGGCAAGTACGGAGGAGAAATCGTCGCGCAGGGATCGCCGGAGGAAATTGTGAAGAATCCGGCATCCGTCACGGGACAGTACCTGAGTGGCAGGAAAGTGATCCCCGTCCCGAAGAAGCGCCGGAAAGGTAATAATCTGACGCTCAAGATCAACGATGCACACCACCATAACCTCCAGCACGTGACGGTCACGCTGCCGCTAGGAACCTTCATCGGCGTCACAGGCATTTCCGGATCGGGCAAATCGAGCCTCATTCACGGCATCCTAGGACCCGAACTCCAGCGCGTGCTCAATGGTGCCAAGTCCCGCGCCCAGAATAGCGGACCGGTGGAAGGGCTGCAGCATTTGGACAAAGCCATCGTCATCGACCAGTCCGCGATCGGTCGCACTCCAAGGTCCAACCCGGCAACGTACACCGGCCTCTTCACCGAAATTCGTGACCTCTACGCCGGCACTCCCGAAGCACGACTGCGTGGGTACAAGACCGGCCGCTTCAGCTTCAACGTGAAGGGCGGACGCTGCGAGGACTGCGAAGGCGACGGGCTCAAGCGGATTGAAATGCACTTCCTCGCAGATGTCTTCGTCACCTGCGAAACCTGCAAGGGACAGCGCTACAACCGAGAGACACTGGAAATCACCTTCAAGGGGAAGAACATCGCCGATGCACTGGACATGACGGTTCGTGAATCATTGGATTTCTTCTCCGCCATTCCATCGATCAAAAGGAAATTGCAAACCCTCGAAGACGTGGGCCTCGGTTACCTCCACCTCGGGCAGAGTGCAACGACGTTATCGGGAGGAGAGGCACAGCGTGTGAAGCTCGCCACCGAACTCACCAAGCGAGCCACCGGCAGAACGTTCTACATCCTCGACGAACCCACCACAGGCCTCCACTTCGACGATATTCAACGCCTGCTGGAAGTCCTCCAGCGCCTCGTGGACAAGGGTAATACTGTCCTCGTCATCGAACACAACCTTGACGTCATCAAATCCGTGGACCACGTTTTGGATCTGGGACCGGAAGGCGGAAGCGGTGGCGGATTGATCGTTGCGCAGGGAACACCGGAGGAGGTAGCGAAAACGAAAGGGAGTTTCACGGGGGAGTATTTGAAGAAGGTGTTGTAGGTTTGGATGAAGTGAGGAAAGCCTGAAAGGTTTTCGAAGGGAGGCCCGACAGCTGGATTCATAATCCCGCCGGAGTTGTGGGAAAAAGGTTTGACGAAAAGTGTGGAAGGGATTATTCCATAAGCATGGGTGATGAAAACACGATCGATTTCCGAGAACCATTCCCTTCTAACGAAGATTTTGGTGAAGATGTCACATTCATTTTCCGAGATCGTGCAGCAGAACTGGAGAGAAAGAAACGAGAGACGAGAGAGGCTCCTGCAAGAGAGCGACAGCAGAATGCTCAACGATATAATGCGATTATGGATGCCCTGAGTATGCTGGATTAGTAGATTGGCCCAACAACCGTAGGACAGGAATATTCCTGTCCTACGGTTGTGGCCTCGACTTGAGCACTTTCAAAACATAGCTCTGAACATTCGCAAAAATCTCCGTCGCATCGTCCAGCTCCTCAATCTCCGACCGTGTAAACCACTTGAGCTCCGTCCCTTCTTCCTCAAGCAGCGTCATCACCTGCGATTCATCCGTCGGACGTGCCAGGTACACGAAATCCATGTGCTGATGCGCAGGTTCATTGCGAACCTCATACGCTGGAATTTCCTCAAGCAAGAGTGCAATCGGCTTCTTGAGCATGCGACCTTCTTCAGGATTCCCCAGAAATTGATTCTCCTGTGACTCGCCAATAATCTCCACGTCCAAGCCCGTCTCCTCCTTGCATTCCCGCCGCGCCGTCTCTTCGGGAATTTCATCCGGATCGATGTGCCCGCCCGGCGGCATCCACCGTTGCAGGCGCTTGTGCCAGAGGAGAAGAACCCGATTACGCGAGTCGATGACGAAGGCGGTGGAGGTGAAATGGCGAAGGATGGAAAAGAAGGAAAGGAATTAAAGGATTGAAAAGAGTGTCATTCTCGTCATTTGGAAGAATGACATCCTGAGCGGAGCCGAAGGATTGGAGTATACTCCGACGCCATGGAAGACCGACCGTATCAGAAACTGATAGTTTGGCAGGAGGCACATGGACTGTGCATGAAGATTTATCAATGTACAGCGAAGTACCCTGCCCACGAACAATTTGGATTGGCAAGCCAGATGAAACGCTCCGGGTACAGCGTTCCGACCAATATCGTTGAAGGAAATGCGCGCAGATCATCCAAGGAAAAGATTCACTTCATCGACATCGCTCTCGCCTCACTGGAAGAACTCCACTATCAGACATTCCTTTCGAAGGATCTCCGCTATGTGAACGAAGAGCAGGCAAAAGACATATTCAGTCATATTGGTCGAACAGGCTATCTTCTTCAGCGCCTTCGCTCATCACTCAAATAACCCTTTCAATCGTTTCCATCTTTTCCTTCCTTTCCATCCTCCGTATGACCCTCATCAACTCCAACTCCACCGTCCTCGAAATCGGCGATCCACTCCAGCACTTCACCCTCCCGGCCGTGGACGGGTTGACCATCGATACGAAAATGATCAAGGATCCCATTCTCGTCGTCATCTTCACCTGCAATCACTGTCCCTACGCCCAAGCCTACGAAGACCGCCTCATCCAAATGGCGGAGCACTTCGATCCCGAGGGCGCACAGTTCGTCCTCGTGAATAGCAACGACGATACGCACTACCCGGAAGATTCTTTCACGGAGATGGAGGTGCGCTACAAAGACAAGGCCTATCCCTTCCCCTACTGCAGAGATGAGAGTCAGGAAGTTGCCAAATCCTTTGGAGCGCTCTGCACACCGCACTGCTTCGTCTTCGACCGGCTTCGCGTCCTCCGGTACAAAGGGCGCATCGATGATAACTGGGAACATCCCGACAACGTGAAGCACCGCAATCTCTGGGATGCCATCGATGCGCTGACGGAGGGGAAAGACCCGCCGCTGTGGGAAGTCAATGCCATTGGGTGCAGCATTAAATGGAAAGAATGATCAATGACCAAAAATCAATGACCAGGGAAATCCCAAATCTCAAGACCAAATTCATGGCATAGACTATTGGTCATTGGCGCTTGGTCCTTGGTCATTTTCCCCCCAGTCACTTCCCTGAAAAATCGATACCCAAGTCCCAACACAGAGGGTAAACTTACTCTTCATATGCAATGGCAAGATCTCCTCCCGGCGATCTCCTACCTCTCCCCTGAGGATCTCGCGCTGGTGCGCCAAGCCTTCGATTTCTGCATTGAGGCGCACGAGGGACAGCTACGGAAATCGGGAATGCCCTATGCCACACACCCCATTGAAGTTGCGCGGATCCTCGCGGCGATGGGCGCGGATGCCGATGCGCTGATCGCCGCTCTTCTGCATGATGTGGTGGAAGACACGAGTACGACACTCGCAACATTGACGAAAAAATTCGGACCATCGGTGGGCGGTCTCATCGATGCGCTCACCAAGCTCGATGACGCAGAGATCCGCGCGCATCCCACCCTCGACGAAGAAACAGAATCCCTCCGCAAGATGGTCACGACGATGGAGAAAGATGTACGTCTGATGGTCATCAAGCTCGCGGACCGTCTCCACAATATGCGGACGATTGATTTCCTGCCCACGGATCGCAAGAATGCCTTCGCGCAGGAAACGTACGACGTGTACGTCAAGCTCGCGGATCGTCTGAGTATGCAGAAGCTGAAGGACGAACTGGAAGCGCTCTGCCTCGCGGTGCTGGAGCCCGAGCTCTTCCCCAAGCTCCTGGAATTGCGCAATGCCAACAGACCACGGGGCACAACCATCGCCCAAGCCATGGAGAAGAAAATGCGCGAGTCCGGACAAACGATTCCGGCATCGATGCACATGGAATGGGAACCCAAATCCTGGAACCATTTGCGCGACCGCGTGACCTACTCCGACAAGGCCGCGATCAAGCGCGCATCCCTCACCGTCGGCTTCCGCTGTGATGCGATTGCGGAGTGCTACGCGATCCTCGGCGCGCTGCACCAGATCTGGCCGTACAAAGTGCTCACATTCAAAGACTTCATCAACACCCCCGCCATCAATGGCTACCGGGGGCTCCACACCACGATCCTCTTGGAGGACGGCATGTCCATCCGCTGCAAAATTCGCACCACGGACATGGAAACGTACGCCCGCAAAGGCATTGCCTCCCTCTGCTTCGATCAGAAAGCTCAGGGGTTTTTGGAGTACCTTCCGTGGCTGAAGAACATTCTCTCGCTCTCCGCAGACACCACACAGAAGAGCACGGAATTCCTAGAAAGTCTCCAGAGCGACATCCTGGGCAAATCCATCACCGTTTACGGCCCCGATGGCACAGCTATCCAGCTTCCGCACGGTGCCACAGCACTCGATGGTGCACTCTACCTCTTCAAGGAGCAAGCGCTCTACCAGACATTGATCGTGGTGAATGGCGAAGCGGTGCCGCCCTTCACCGAGCTCACGCACAGCGTCTCGCTCGCCATCATCACAGAAGGGAAGCGCACGGTGGAGCGTGAGTGGCTCGGCTGGGTGCGCACGGGGCTAGCTACGGCGCAAATACGGGGGGCGTTCTCTGAGGAATCCGAACGGAAGATGATCGTACAGGGGAGGACCATCCTGCAGCAGGCCCTCACCAAAGAATCGCGTGGATTCCTGGCGGAGTTCCGCGAATCGGTGATCATCGAGAGCGTCCGCTCCCTGGGATATCACTCACTCAACCGCGCCCTCATCGCCATCACCGATGGGCACCTCTCCCCGACGGATGTCATCGCTCGGATCTTCCGCCAGAAGGGAACCGATGCATCCTCCAAGCAGCTCTGCATCGTCCGCCTCACCCTCCCCACCCTCGGCCCCAGCGACATCATCCGACACTTCACCTTCCTGGAGAAGAAGTACGGGCTCCTCCTGGGCGACCTCCGCGTCGTTTCGCCCATCGGACGAGAGGAGGCGCAGATTGTCCTCCGTCTGCCTCTGGATCAGGATGAGCAGAGAGCGATCGTCACAGAGCTCGCCGCCACAGGAGCTATCGATATTTCCGTTACACCACGCAACTTCACCCAAACACGCGCAATCATCGTCCTCCTGACCATCCTCATCCTCTGGGGACTCGATCCGGTCTTCGCCCGATTCCTGCTCCGGATGGATACACTCACTCCCATCGACTTCACCCTTCTCCGTTTCTGGTCTCTCGGGCTCGTATTCTCCGCGATCACCCTCATTCGCAGGCGACACTCCATCATCCAACCTATCAAACTCCTGCATCCGCTTTTGTGGCTTTCCTCTGTGCTCATGATGGCACTCGCGCTCACCACATACCTCGCACTCAGTATGGGCACGGCAACTCAGTACGAAGTCCCAATGACGGCCAGCGGACTTCTCATCGCCACGATGGCTCTCTCTCTCCGCTGGAAGAAAGGACTCCTCCTCTGGGCACTCTTTGGCAGTGCGCTCCTACTCCTCTTCTCTTCCCCCACGTGTAACACCATCCATGCCATCACCATCATGCTCGCGTTCACCTGCTTCGTCGCATTCTTGATCGTCAGCAACCGCTACATGCAGCAACAGATGATCTCGCGGCGCACCCTAGAATACTACACGGCCATGCTTCTTATCGGATCCGCCTGCTCAGCGCCGCTCCTCTTCTTCTCCTCGCCCCGAATCTTCGATCCACTCACCATCACCGAAGTGGCACTCTTCAGCTTCATCTTCATCGGGATCCCCTACTACCTCTACTACACCGTCCTCCCCCGCTGGAAGACACGGTCTCTGATCCCCTTCTCCTTCGTGATGCTCTCGGCAACCTTCCTCGGCGAAATCGCCCTCACCCGCTCCGTCGATCTCTACACCCTCGGCGCTGGCCTTCTTATGATCCTGATGACGCTGCTGCTGCAGGAACGAAGAATGAAATAATGGAAGGCCGAAAAAGTTATACGCCCGGATGATCCGCGACGATCAGATAGTGGTTTTCGTATGTGCGTGAAGGCGTCTCGGGATCGATAACAGGGTAACATGTACGCATCACCCTATTGAAACCTAGAGTATGTAACGTATCCGCAATCGCTTTAAAATCACCATCTGGACTCTTCCCAGATGTTAAAGGCTCCACCGTATACCGGATCCGTTCTCCGTCGGATAATACGGGGGCATCATCACGGCCACTGAGCGGAAGGTTGTGGGGAAGAATCAATACACCACCTATTGCCTTGGCATTCATCAAAGCAACAAGAGGAAGCGCAGTTCGATCAACCACCAAAGACATGAAGCTCACCGTTGCTGTTTCAAAGATATCCCCAAATCCCAATTCGCTATACGCGGTATCCCTCAATCTATTCTGATCTATATCGATCATACCCAGCCTCAGTCCCGGATGATCCAGAACAAAAAGCGGATTGGATTCTATACCGATCACTTCTGCTCCTTTTCTAGCAAAAACATCTAGAGCTTTCCCCTTTCCACACCCAAGATCCACGACGCGATTGCCTTGTATTGGAGGGAGACTCCATTCATGTACTTTGCCAGTCTCATCTGTAAGAGAAAACTTCCTGCCACTGCATACAGCTTCAGCAATCGCCGTACTCTGCTGATACGTATGACGGTCGAGCATATACCGAAGCATGCACTGGATACGGGCATGATAAGCCGGCGCCCTTTGAGGTTCTTCTCTCAATTCTGTATAAAGCATGTGCGTCAGCAACTGTAATTGCGCATACAATGCATCCGCATGTTCTACAGTTGCAGATGTGTTCGGATCATCGATTGCCTGTTTAGTCATATCAAGGATCCCGCCTAGCGCAGTCGCGTCTCCTTGCATCATCAGCTCTGCAATCCATCGACGCTTATCAGAAATGGAAGCTCCTTCCCCAAGAGCATGACGTTGAGTAAATTGTGTAAATAACTCTCGCAGAAACTCATCCTTTCCAGACAGCAATAGCTCTATTTTCTGATGAATATCCTCAGATCTTTTAGATTGTTCAAGAAATCCCTTTTCTTCGAAAACACGCGACAGCAACAATTGCAGCTCTTCACCAAGCTCGATGGTTTGAGATGTGAAACCTTCCAAGAGAATTGGAGAAATATACAAACGGAACAGCTGGCTATTCTGACCTATTCCCTTGATAAAATCAACAACATGTCAAATACAATATTCGTATCTTCACTTATACAGGCGAAACATGAGCTGCCTTTGCAACTGGATGAAATAATCGTTTCACAGCAACCAAGACCGTTGCGGCATCATCTCGTAAATTATTAACTGCTCCTTTTTGCCGTAACTCGTGACTCAGACTAACGGCAAATTCTGCCAATTGCTCTGCACTCGGAAGACCTTCAGCCTGTTTGGACTCTGCAATTACCGTATCACCAGCAGCCCGCCCTATCGCTGTGTCGCCAGTTGGGGAAAGAGTTGGCTCATCATCGAAAATCGAATCATGACCACCCTGAGCCATTAGCTCATCTACAGCCTGTGGAAACGTTGCTTTAGTTGATTCAGACATACACATAAATTATCGCTGTCGCTACGGTCGAAGTCAAAGAAAAAAGTGATCAATCTATGGGCCATTGTGCCTGTGAATGGAACGTGAATTTCGAAAAGAATCCCCTCTGGCATTCACTGGCATTATCCTTCCACAATCATCTTCGTTTTCTAGTACACTGCCTTCACATATTCGACCCTGCACCAGTCACTTCGCTCCTCGCTTCGCCAAGACTACGAGGGGCAAGCCTATGCAGGGCAAGCCCCCATAACCTATGTTCGACCCCGTCGATCCCCGCCAACGGCTCCCCGCCCTGGAAGAAGGCATTCTGAAATATTGGCAGGAGGAAGATATCTTCAAGAGAAGCCTCCGGCAGCGCATGGGCGATATCAAAGACGTCCTGGGACCGGTGAAAGGTGACCATCAGGAGCAGGCATTCTCCTTCTACGACGGCCCGCCGTTCGCCACGGGTCTGCCGCACTACGGCCACCTCCTCGCTGGCACCATCAAAGATGTGATCCCCCGCTACCAGACCATGCGCGGGAAGTATGTGCAGCGCCGCTTCGGCTGGGACTGCCATGGATTACCGGTCGAAAACATTGTCGAAAAAGAGCAAAATCTCTCGTCACGGAAAGACATCGAAATGATGGGAGTAGCGGCCTTCAACGAGCTCTGCCGCACCGCCGTCCAGCGCTACACGAAGGAATGGCGAATAGTGGTGGAACGCATGGGACGCTTCGTGGATATGGACTGGGACTACCGGACGATGGACCCGGAGTTCATGGAATCGATCTGGTGGGTATTCTCTCAGCTGCATACCAAAGGCCTGATCTACGAAGGGAAGAAGGCAATGCAGGTCTGTCCGCGCTGTGTTACTCCGCTGGCCAACTTCGAGGTGACGCAGGGCTACAAGGACGTGAGCGATATGTCGGTAACGTGGAAGTTCGAACTGAGCGACAAACCCGAAACCTTTCTGCTCGCCTGGACAACGACGCCCTGGAGCACACTCTCCACGATGGGCCTCTCCATCAGCCCGAATGCCGATTATGTAAAAGTACGCACCGGAAAGGAATACCTCATCTTCGCCAAGGAACGTCTCGAGGCCGTGATGAAAGGCATTGAGGATTATGAAGTCATCGAGGAATTCAAGGGGAAGAAGATGGTCGGCAAACACTACGTGCACATCGCCCCGTGGTACGCCGATCTCCCCGAAGTGAAAGCCGTGCCGCACGTGTACTCCGTCTTCGCGGCGGATTACGTGGAAGTGACGGAAGGAACTGGCATCGTGACGATCAACGGGTCGTACGGAGAGATCGACATGGAGGCGGCGAAGAAGAACACGCTCCCCATCGTGATGGACGTGAACATGGACGGTCACTTTAATACACTCGCCGGACCCTACAGCGGGCAGTATGTGAAAGATGGCGAGAAGAAGATCATCGAGGATTGCAACAAGAAAGGCCTCGTGTGGAAGAAGGAATCCTACACGCACAGCTATCCGCACTGCTGGCGCTGCGAAACTCCCCTCCTCAACTACGCCACGAGCTCGTGGTTCGTGAATGTGACGAAGATTAAAAGTCAGCTTCTGCTCACCAATGCCGAGACAGAATGGGTGCCGGCGCACATTCGCGATGGACGGTTCGGCAAGTGGCTGGAGGGAGCGCGTGATTGGGCGATCAGCCGGAATAGATATTGGGGAACGCCGTTGCCAATCTGGCGGCAGGACCCCACTTCGCGCCCGGCGCTTCGCGGGGAAGGGAAGGATAAAAATCCTACCTCCCAGCAGCACCCCTCCGTGGGTGCGGTGCCTGCGTCAGAGGCACGTAATACCATGGACCTCGAAGTGATCGGCAGCCGCTCTGACCTTATGGCCCACTGCCGCATCCGCTTCACCAAAGTCACCGCTGTCCGGCATGGCGAAAGCGAAGGAAATATCACGCCGGTGTACCAGGGCAAAGTCCCAGGGACGAACCTCACGGCTGCAGGAAAGGAACAGGCGGCGCGCACAGCGGAAACGCTCGACGGTCAGGAGATTGCCGTGATCTACTGCTCCCCTCTCGCCCGCACACAGCAGACTGCCCAAGCCATCGCCGATCGCACGGGTGCCACAGTGATCGTGGATGAGCGGCTACAGGAAGTGCAGTTCGGAGAGTACGAGGGAAAATCGATCGACTTCTCGGATCTCACGTTTGTGAAAGCCAAGCGCGCGCACAAGCTGGAATCCGGCACACCCGAGAGCATCTACCACTTCCCGGGGATGGAGACGTGGCAGGATGTACAGAATCGCATCAAAAGTTTTATGGAGGAGAAGCTCCCGCTCCACCGCGGCGAGCACATCGTCGTCGTGACCCACGCCGATCCGGTGCAGAATCTGCGACACTTCTTCAATCGAGAAGATCCTGTGAAGCTCAGCCACCAGCCCTATCCGGGCTACGCCGAGCCGTATACCTTCTACTGGGACCATGCTGAGAACAAGGAGCTCGACCTCCACAAGCACATCGTAGATGACATCGTGTGGCCGGGCGGTCCGAGTGAGAGTGATGTCGAAATCACCTTCGTGCGGCATGGCGAGTCAGAAGGGAATCGAGATGATCTGCTTCAAGGTTCGGAAGGAGATCCGGCACTCACTGAGAAGGGAAAGAGGGAAGCCGAAATGATCGCGAAATCATTGAAGAATAATTCTTATGATGTAATTCTTTCCTCAGATGCAAAACGAACAACAGAAACCGCAACGATCATCAGCAAAAATACAGGGATTGCAGCTATTGAATGGCTTTTACTCCGAGGGCGCTCTCTGGGGAAGTGGAGCGGGAGACCTGTGAAGGAAATTGGTAATTTGTGCTCTATTGCAAAAGGTAATTCTCTCTCATTATTTGCGGGGACACCTCCCGGTGGGGAAACGTTGTCGCAATTCCTCAGGCGGGCACAGGAAATCTGTGAAAAATTATTGAAGGAATACCCCGGCAAACGCGTCCTCATTGTCATGCATGGAGGGCTTGCCTGCGCCATGCGCGCGATCCTCGAGAATTTGTCTTACCGCGAGTCTGCAAAACTCCTGAAGAATGCTGAGTCCACAACGTACACCCTCCACCCCTTCGTCCGCCGCATCCCCGAGGTGCTCGACTGCTGGTTCGAATCCGGATCGATGCCGTACGCGCAGAATCATTTTCCGTTTAACCAGCAACAATCTCCGGCCAAGAAAACTAATAACCAACAACTATTAACTATGAACTCAGCGCTCCCTCCAGGCTTCCCCGCCGATTTCATCGCCGAAGGCATCGACCAGACCCGCGGCTGGTTCTACACACTGATGATCCTCTCCACCGCGCTCTTCGATAAACCCGCCTTCCGCCACTGCATCGTCAACGGCATCGTGCTCGCGGAGGACGGCAAGAAGATGAGCAAGAGGCTGAAGAATTATCCGGAACCTCTGGAAGTGGTCCACCGTCGCGGTGCGGATGCCGTGCGCTTCACGCTCATGGCCAGCCCCGCGGTGCGTGGCGAAGATCTGCGCTTCTCTGAAAAGCTCGTGGAGGAAACCGTGCGCTCCGTGCTGCTGCCGCTCTGGAACGTGTACAGCTTCTTCGTGACGTACGCCAATGCCGCCAAGTACGAATCCACCGGAACGCGCCGCCATTCAGCACATCCATTGGACCGCTACATCCGCGCCGAAGCACAGGATCTGGTAAACCGCATGACGCGCGAACTCGAGCGCTTCGATCTCTCGGCAACGTGTGCAGAAATCCACGACACCATCGATGCACTGACGAACTGGTACGTCCGCTTGTCGCGCCGCAGATTCGCGGGAAAAGCCGTGATGGAAGATGAAGATCTGCGACCGGCCGAATGCGAAACCGATCAGAAGGAGGAATGCCTCGCCGCCCTCGGAACACTGGAAGATGTCCTCCTCACCGTCTGTCAGGTACTCGCACCCTTCTGCCCATTCATCACCGACGCGATCTACCTCAATCTCGTTGCCGAAGACCACGGCTCCATCCACCTCACGGACTGGCCGGAACCACGGAATCTCACTCTGGAAGAGAAGAACCTCCTCGAGAAGAACCGTCTGCTCAGGGTGATTGTTTCGCTCGGACACCGCATCCGCTCAGGCAAGAAAATCAAAGTGCGCCAGCCGCTCAGCAAAGCCACAATTGCCCTTCCTCCGGCGTTCGGAAATATCGTGATTGCGGAGGAGGACCGGCAATTACTCCGGAGTGAGCTCAATGTGAAAGTTTTGGAATTCACCGATAACCCGGAAGCACTGGCCGAACGCATCGCCATGGTGGATGCACGCAAGACGGGACCGCGGCTCGGCAAGCGCGTGCAGGAAATCATCAAAGCCGGCAAGGCCGGGGAATTCACGGTGAAAGAAGACGGCTCAGTCCTGATTCTCGATGAAGTGCTCGCTCCCGACGAAGTGCAAGTGATCTTCCGTGGGAAAGAAGGCCAGGATGTGCTTTCGGAAGGAGGCGTGGTAGTGGGAATGGACCTGACGATAACGGAGGAGCTCAAACGGGAAGCGGACGCACGCGAATTGATCCGCTTGGTCCAGAGATTGCGCAAAGATGCCGGCCTCGCCTTCACCGACCGCATCGCCCTTTCCATCGAAGGAATGGAGGACGTCATGAAGGACCATGGCAACTCTATCGCCGAAGAGACGAATGCGGTGCTCGAAGCGAATGAGGGGGAGGCGCATGAAGAGGAGATCGAAGGGGTGAAGGTGGGGGTGAGGTTTGCGAAACGGAATTAGGAGGAAGGGAGCAAATTTGTCACAGTGAGCCGCGTCGAACTGCGACAAATTTGTCCTAGTCTGCAAGTCATGGTTCGACGCGGCTCACCATGACAGCCCTCCCCTCTGCTACACTCCCCACCATGTCAGACTCCTCCTCGGGCTCCCTGCCCCTCAAAATCACCCTCAAGACGATCCTCAATATTGCCCTCGTCTGGGCGATGGCAACATACCTGAGCCAATTCTTCGACCTCAAGGGAGGTTGGCGTGCACTCGTGATCGTCGGGGTCCTCATCACGCTGATGAATATCCTCGTCCGTCCCCTCCTCGCCCTCGTCACGCTGCCGCTCAGGCTCTTCGCCACCATTCTCGCGGTGATCATCGTCAACGGTGCCTTCGTCGAGCTGATCATCCTCATCACGCAGAACATGGACCCGACCCTCGTGAAGCTGGAAATCGTCAGCGGACTCTTCGGATGGATCGTGGTCGCGGCGGTGATGGGGTTCGGGAACTGGGTGATGAAGGAGATCTTTCGGTGAGGGGTACGGGGTAAGTATTATGGGGTAGGGTCATTTAATCGATCCCCTTTCCCCTCCCATACCCCTTCATACTTATCCCTTTCCCCTTACAAAGTCTTCTGCACGAAATCATTCAGCGCCCACGTGAGCCCCTTAATCGCTGCCGCCGGCGGCATCTCGTGCGCGGAGGAAACGAAGCCGAACTCCTGCTCGCTCTTCTTCCAACCGAAGACGATGAAGCCGGGGACACCGAGGCTCGCGAGGAATGCTTCGACCTTTTTCTGCACTTCGTCGTGGTTCATGGCCATGGGGAGGTTTGGAAAGACGGAGGGGATTGTAACGGAAATACACGAGGGTGACGAATTTGCGATTTCAGAATTTGCGATTTGCTATTTATCCCTCAAATCGCAATTCGCAAATCAAAAAATTGCAAATCTAACCGTGATACACTATCCACCAACGGACATGCTCCACAGCAGAATCTCCCGTTGGCTCTTAGCCCTCCTCGTGCTCCTCGGCGCAATCGCGATCCCTTTTGCTGCCGCCGCAAGCGCCTTCGACGATGTCCCCGATACCCATCCCTACGCCCCGGCCATAGAGACTCTGCGCACAATGGAAATCATCCATGGCTTTGCCAGCCCCGGCGGGTATCCGGTCTTCTGGCCGGACCAGTCCATCACCCGCGCGGAATTCATCTCCATGGTCGTCCGTACTATCGCGCCGCAGACCACGATCGATGGATGCCTGAGTGACGAGCGACTCTTGAAGCTGGATGGCGGAGGACTTCCCTTCGTCGATGTCCCGCAGGATTCCTGGTACGAACCGTCGCTCTGTGTGGCGTGGTCCAAGAATATCATCAGCGGTTATGCCGACGGCACCTTCCGCCCTGATGCCTCCATCCGCTTCTCCGAAGCCGCCAAGATCCTCTCCGTCGCTTTCGGACTCACGGATCAAAATCTCCCCGATCTCTCCGTCCTCGGCAAAGAGTGGTATCAGCAGTACATCCACTTCCTGGCTATCGCGAAGGCCATCCCGTCGAGTATCGTCGGCCCCAACGATCGCATCACGCGCGGCGAAACCGCAGAACTACTGGTCCGACTTATCGGCGAAGATGCGGCACCTTCCGTGAAGGTATCACTCCCGGAAGAAGAGGTATTCAATCCGGTCCAGTGGATCACCGATGAACGCAAAGACCTCCACCTCACCTTCTCCTATCCCGACAGCTGGACATCACCTCACTTCCTCTCCCGAGGCAGCTACGAGCGCAATCGTCTTCCGCGCTACACGAGTGATTGGACGATGTACGTAGGTCCCAAGCGCATCTGCCCGGGCTTCAACGCATGCATCGAGCGAGATTTCTCCATCAGTGCATTCCGGGCATCGGAAATTCCCGACACACTCGATGATCTCGATACTTCCCTAGGTATCTCCATACTCAAAGATAAGACACAGAATGGTATTCGCACGATCCTCTTCGATGAAGACACCCCAATTTGTACGGTACGGTCTGCGCTGCTCATCACCCACGACCGCATGCTCCGCCTAGGACTCCACTGCGGATCGACGCTGAACGATCCGGGAAATGCGTTGCTGGAACTGCTGGGGAGGTTGAAGGTGGAACCGTGATAAGAGGATTGAGACGATGGAAAGAAGATCAAGATGCCTAATCGGTTTTTTCAATCTTCCATATTTGACGTCTCTAACCCCTGCCCCGCGAAACGAAGTGAAGTGGGGCGAAGTGGGGTCTTCCAAACCTTTCCAACCTCCTATTGGATCGTTAATAGTAATTAAGCGATAAGTATGCTATAATGTAATGAACTATCTATTTTTCCTTGTCCACGATCATCGTCCTCATCGGCATCTCCACGGTACTGATCGCAGTCATCCTGCTGAAGAAGCTTCGCGCCTCGGATCAATCTCACGCAGATGCGGCAATCGTCGGAAAGAAGCTCAAGGAAAATCTGACACACATCCGCTGGTATTCCGAAATGATCCTCGCACAGGACTTCGGAAAACTGAATCTTTCGCAAATCGAATATCTGCACGAAGCAAATCAGTCATGCGAGAAAGCGATCAATAATCTGCAACGCATTTTGCGGAATGAAGGTTTGGAACCGACGAGTGTAGAATTGAACATCATGCTCAAAACTTCTGCAGACTTGCCAAAGTAAGCCGCGATTGTGCCTAGTAGGATAATTTTTGGTGGTTACCGTTCTTGAAGCGGCTCTTCAGCTCTGCGATTTCATTTTTAAGCTCGATCATTTTCAGTTCCCTCCCGACCATGGTTTTATTCATGGCTTCCAATTCCCGTATTTTTTCCGTAAGCTCTTTCGTCCGTTCATCTACCTTGATCGCAAGATCTCCGGAGATCTTCGCCAGCTGATTCTCAAGTTCTTTTCGAGGAGTGATGTCTTCAATAGCGAGAATAATCAATTGGCTCGTATCAATCTGCCTTGCATTGAGCAGCATTGTTTTTTGCCCGATAACATCAAAACTATGTGTCACCTCGTAATCTCTCACTGTTTTTTTCTGAGGCAGAATTTCCTCCAACAGTTTTTTCAATGCAGGAATATTCCACTGACCATTTCCCAATTGGAAAAGTGATGCATTCTCTGTTTTTACAGGCTCAACACGAAAGTTGGCGTAAAAAACAGAGTTCGCCGCAATAACCATGAAATGAGAGTCGAGAATGAGGAATGACTCTCTAGAAACATCTACGAGTGTTTTCATGTAATGCAAAGCCAGATCCTTATCGCCTTGTGATACTGATGTGCTGTTATTCATAGAGGGTGGGGGAAGAGTCTACTGCAAGTATTTCTCGATGACAGGCCAGAGCTGAGATTCGTCCATATCGCTTTTGACGAGATAGGCATTGACGCCGAACTCTGTGCATTTGTCTCGGTTCATTGTATCGCTGAGATTGGAGCAGATGATGACGGGAAAGTGCATGTACCTCTCTTTACAATGCTGCAAAACACCGAAGCCATCGATTCCCGGCATGAGCAGGTCCAGAAGAAGCAAATCCGGCGGATCCTTCTCGATGATAGCAATTGCCTCTCGTCCATTGCGCGCACTACTCACTCGAATGCCGTGCGATTCGATGGCCATCTGCATCAACTTCATCAGGAAAGTGTCATCTTCGGCGACGAGGATATGTTTCTGTGATCTACTCATACAGAACGGGAGAAAAGAAAATGAGGATGGATGATAGACTATCCCTCCACGCAGCGAACAAAGTGACTTCTCTATTCGCAGTGACAACGGAGAGAGGCAGTGAAAGTGCGCGGGAGAAGAAGACGATCAGAAATGGTACTTTATTCCTGTTCCAACGGAAATAGAATTCCGACAAAAGGGTGCTCAAAGTCAATGAAAAATCAGTTTCCGACTTTGTGTCTATCGGCTGGAGAAGCGGGGAACGAGAGGGAAAATGTTGTGCCCTTTCCTTCCTGTGAAACAAAAGAAATCGTTCCCCCCAAAAGTTTTGTGAGGGCATAGGTCATATGCAATCCGATGCCGCTGCCTTCCTGTTCTTGATGAAGAACATTGGAAGCCCGGAAGAACTTTTCGGATACTCTCCTCTGATCGCTCTGTGGGATTCCGCAGCCGGTATCGGCAATCTCTATGGTGACATGCTCTGCATCTTTCCGCACCGCAATGCGCACGCTGCCTCCGGCGGGAGTGTACTTGTACGCATTGGTGACGAGGTTACTCAGGATCTCTTTGAGCAGCTGAGCGTCCGCATGCATCCGGATGCTCTCCGGACAGTCCACCGTAAGCTTGAGGGCCTTTTCCTGTCGCATCGTATCGTACAAGTGCAGAATATCATTGAAGACTGACTGGAGCACAGCATCCGTCGGTTCCGGTTTCAGTTCGCCGGTTTCCATATGGGAGATCGTCAACATGGCCTTGATGGTTTCCGCCATGTGACCTGCCGCCTGATGGGCTGCTTCTACGATCATCCTCTGCTCTTGCGGGAGACTTCCCTGCTTCAAGTTCGAGAGTGCCCAGCGGATCTCTGTGAGCGGCGTACGCAGCTGATGCGAAGCAAGGGAGATGTATTCCGTCTTCGCACGGTCCGCACGTTTGCGTTCCGAGATGTTCCGATGGATAAAGACTTTGAACAAGGTTTTCCCTTGTTCCCGGATGCAGTATTCCATCTCTTCCGCTTCGTACTCCGTGCCGTCCTTGCGCCGAAAGATAAACTCATCCGAATGAAATACCGCTTCTTCTTCTCGCCGGGCGAAGAACTGTTCCATGAGCTTCGCATTCATCTTGTTGCTCAGAACGAGATGCGGATTTTGACCGAGCACTTCCTTCGGCGAATACCCTGTCGAATGACACCAGGCAGGGTTGACGTAGATATAGGTCAAATCGGAGAGTGCGATCGCGATGGCATCGCCGGACGCCTGCACCGCCTGCTCGAATTTCCGTGCATTGATGGATTCCTGTTCGAGGCGCTTCGCTGTATTCTGAAGATCTTCTAGGAGATTCTGCATCGCTCTCTTCGACTCTTCGAGCAGGGAATTTTTATCTCCCACCTCGTGCACCTTCTGATCCAATTCTTTCGTCTTTTCCGCGATCTTTCGTGCCAAACCTGCAGTGAAGTCCTCCAGTGTCTGAGCCATGGCATTGAATTGCTGTTCTAGGTTTCCGATTTCGTCCTGTCGTACGATGGGAATGCGGTGTTGGAGATTCCCCGCGCCGAAAATTTGCGTTTCCCGGGTCATCCTGAGAAGCGCTCGACTCATGGAACGGGAGATCAGATACGACAACAGCGATAGGAGCACGATGATGGCGCCGAGCAACACCATGATGGAGAGAAATGTTCGCTCAATGGCACGTTCTTCGGTACGGATGAGATCCGATAAACGCAGCATATTTGACACACGGTTTCGGGCAATCAGCGAGAGCTGGGTCTTGAGTTCTTCCGTCACCGCCATACCCTTTCTCTGCTCTATGGATTGCACGAGTTGATGATAGAGATCCCCGGTAGCCACAGAGGCCTCAAGGGACTTCTCAAAGAGAGTGTGTTCTTCAGCAATGGCAAAGAGGGGTTTCGCTTCGATAAATAGCTTCATCATCATTGTGTACTGATTCATCCACTGAGCCTTCAATTCTACGGATGGATGCCAGATGTATTCATCCCGAAGGGCGATCAATTGGAATGAATTGCTGATGATTCCCTCCGACAACTGCTGTTTCTGATTCAGAATATTCAAGTCGTATATATGGCTCAACGTCACACAGATGAACAGGAGCACGAACAGCGTGGTGGCAACCGAGCTCAGGCGGAGTTTTGTGCTGATGTTCATGGTGTTGATGAATAAGTGTTACTGCCTCAGACGCTTTGCACCATTCTATGTAATATTATAACATAAAATAACTTATGTTTGTATCAACTGGGAATGGCTTCATTGAGCCACAATAGAATTCTGCACCGAGCGTTGATAAATCCGAAACTTCTTGGTTACATATAGTGCAAAATGAAAAATCCGGCAGAGAAGAATAGCGTGCCTATATTTGAGCGGACGGAAATATTTTCAGAAAGACCTAAAAGTTATGATGCATTGTATTCAATGAGTCGCTTGTTCCTGAATGCAAACCCCGAGGAGCTTTTTAGGTACCTCTCGAAATTCCTCGCGAGTTCTTCGGATGTGAACGCTGCGTAAAAAGCAACCGACTCTGCATGCACTCTGGTTGTCGTCGTACAGGCTTTGCCAAGTGCATGCCTCGCGAGGCGATCATCGAGATTCGTTGTGTAGCCGACATAGTTCTGACCGTTTTCGAGGTTCAGGATGTAAACGTAGTACATGGGCCTATCATCTTTGACGAAGAGAACTCATGCATAGGGATTTAATCACAAAGAAAAGGAGCTATGGATTTTTAGCTCTTTGAAAAGCCATAAAAGGCGTTCTATGACATGATGGAACTGCCCCACTTTTTCTCTGAATAAATGTAGCAAGATGGCTTGCCACCATCCTTCGCTCTTCGGAGCTTTGGAAGGGCAGGCGCGAAGCGCAGCCCCCCGTCCAAGTGTGCCCCACTTCGCCCTCCGGGATTCGCGGGGCACACTTCGCTGCGCGAAGTGTGGTGGACACGGTACGTAAAAGTTGGAACCAGCTTCAGCAGACCATTATGGAGTGGTACGAACAGCTTCGCCCTGTGTATGAGGGGCGAGGATTACGGCTTCCTGAGGCACAATGACCTTCCGCCTTTGCTCACAGGAGGGGAATGAAACTCAGTCATTCACTCAGTAAGGGTATTGTCCTACACTGCTGTCACACTCTTCACTCCATATCACACATGCCAATACTTCACTTCAAGGGCAAATCGGTCATTCAGAATCATCACCACACTGTGAAGTTCCATGAGCTCGTAGCGGTGAAGGGCAAGGGGCTCAGCAAGGAGCCGTCCTTGGACGATAACCTGATCATCCACGGGGACAACCTTATCGCCCTCAAGGCTCTCTTACCTACCTACGCGGGGAAGGTGAAGTGTATCTACATCGATCCACCCTATAACACAGGTAATGAACATTGGGTCTATAACGATAATGTGAACTCTCCTATGATTCGGGAGTGGATTGGGAAGGAGGTGGCAAGAGATGACCTTTCTCGACACGATAAGTGGTGCTGCATGATGTATCCACGCCTTCGTCTTCTCCAAGAGTTGCTGTCGAAAGACGGGGTTATTTTTGTTTCGATTGACGATAATGAAATTCACAATCTCCGTTCCGTAATGGATGAAGTTTTTGGAGAGGAGAATTTTGTGACAACTATTCACGTTCAGATGTCTACTGTCCAAGGCGAGAAAGTAAGGTCAGCCAAACAAGGAAATATCGTGAAGAACGCTGAATACATTTTGGTATATTCAATGAATGGCAGTAAACAAATCGGCAGGAGCCCACTCTATGAGCCTTCGGAATATGACACACATTACTCATTGTGGCTCTCTGAGAGTAAGAAAAAGGGTGTCTATGAAGAGGGCAGACTTAACGATGTTGTATGTAAGAATGATGAGCTCTTTTCCAAATTATTGATTCTTGGCTTGGCGCAGGAGAAAAAAGGGGGGAGGAGTTTTTCAATCAATGAAGTCCCTACAGCGTATAGAGCTCTTCCCGATTTTCGTTCATTTATTCACGGCAATGCCCATAGAATAGCTAGGGTGCATACATCAGCAGAGATTCCTGAAAAGCATATCCCGAAGAAGATGGTTCAAGGCAAGACGTACAAGGTTGCTTTTGATAAGAAGCAATACTACGTAGGCATTGATGGCAAAGAGGGAATAAAACAGCGGCTCCTTCTCTCTGACAAAATTAAAAAGGCAGATGACTACTATAATGAAGAATGCATTACAACCATTCGTGGTGATTGGTGGAGCGGCTTTTACATTGATATGGGTAACATTAGTAAAGAGGGTGGGGTTGAATATAAAAATGGCAAGAAGCCAGTGAGACTGATCAAGCAATTAATTAATTTTGTCGCGAGTGATAAGGATATTATCCTTGATTCATTCGCTGGGAGCGGAACAACTGGACATGCAGTTGTTGAACTGAATGAATCGGATAAGGGCAGTCGAAGATATATCCTTATTCAATGTGATGAAGTGAATTCTGACACAGGTGCCGTAGAAAATGTTTGTGAAAAACGAACAGCAATGCGCCTTAGGTCGGTGAAATCACATTTCAGTTACTTTGAGATCGGCAAGCCCATAGACATGGATAAAATGTTGGAAGGTGGTGACCTCCCGTCTTTCAAGAACCTCGCCAACTACGCCTTCTTCACAGCCACAGGAGAGACATTCGATCCGAAGAAGGTGAATGAGAAGGAGTTCTACATCGGCAGCAGCAACACCTACGAAGTCTTTCTCTTCTATGTACCTGATGCAGACAAGCTCCGTGGTATGGCGCTTAACCTCGACTTCGCTCAGAAGATCGAGAAGAAGTTTCCCGGCAAACCAAAGCTCGTCTTTGCCCCGGCATGTTTCCTCGAAGAATACGACTTGCGCGAGCGAAACATTCGCTTCGCTCAGCTTCCCTTTGAGATTTACCGACTTGCTGAATAATGCCGTTCCTCCTCAAAAACTTTCAGCAGCGCACCGTGGAAGGGCTGGAACAGTACTTCACTGTTCTGGCACAGGAGCATGAGAAGTTTAGACGCATCCCCGACGAAGTGCAGAAGGAGTACGGTGAGATCAATTGGCCGGAGAAGGCATGGCACACGCTCTATCCCGCCGGAAACGTGAACCATGAATATGTCACAAAGAAGACCGGACACGGGAAGCAGTGCCCTCATTTTTGCGTCAAGCTCCCTACGGGGGGTGGCAAGACACTCATGGCGACCTACGCCTTGGAACAGTACCTAAAACTCCTAAAGAAGAAACCCACTGGCTTGGTGTTGTGGGTCGTACCGAGTGAGCAGATATTCGCGCAGACGCTCAATGCTCTAAAGGATCGCAGTCACCCGTATCGAGAGAAGCTGGATGACATCACCGGAGGGTATATTAAGATCGTCACGAAGAAGGACAACTTCTCTCCGCAAGATGTGAAGAATGGGCTCGTGATCCTTGTGATGATGCTGCAATCGTTCAGCAGGGATAAATTGAAGAAGGATGACCTGAAGTTCTTCCAAGACGACGGACGTTTCCCGGACTTCTTCCCATCAGAGACGAACATGGAGAAGCAGAAGGCTCTTTATGACCTCTCTCCGAACCTCGACCCTCCACCGTCCTTCGATGCTCTCCTGCCGTCTCCTGCACGTACGTCTCTTGGCAACGTTGTGAAGATACTGGAACCCCTTGTGATCCTTGACGAAGGCCACAGGGCGAAGAGCGAGCTTGCCCTGTCCGCGATCAGCGAGTGCAACCCCTCCTGCGTATGTGAACTCACGGCTACTCCTGCAGAAGGCAGTAACGTCCTCTTCTCCATCGCCGGGCGGGAACTGGAACAGGAAGGAATGATCAAGCTCGATCTCAATCTTGTGGAAGAGGAAGTAACGGACTGGCAGCGACTTATGGATTTCTCCATTCAGAAGCTCGATGACCTGCAAAAGGAGGCCGATACCTACAAGAAGCGTTCCGGGGTTACGATCCGTCCAATCAATCTCATTCAGGTGGAGAAGACAGGCAAGGATCAGCGTAGCGCCGACTCCATTCACGCGGATGATGTGAAGGAATACCTCGTGGACTCGGGTATCCCGGAAGACCAAATCGCCATCAAGACGAGCAGCCAGAACGACATCGAAGGTGTTGATCTCCTTTCCTCGGCCTGTCCCGTCCGTTTCATCATCACGAAACAGGCATTGCAGGAGGGGTGGGATTGCTCCTTTGCCTATCTCCTGACAGTTCTTTCGGCCTCGAAGAGCAAGACAGCACTTACGCAGCTTGTCGGACGTGTCCTGCGCCAGCCCTATGCCCGTAAGACGGGCGTTACGGCGCTGGATGAGAGTTATGTCTTCTGCCTCCGTGACTCCTCCCGGAACCTCATAGAAGTGATTAAGCAAGGTTTTGAGCAGGATGGCCTTGGAGACCTCTTCGAGCGTGTGAAGCCGAGTAAGTCCTCTACCACCGACCTCGGAGAGCGTAAGAAGCAGGATTTCAGGAAACCTGAGTTTAAGAAAAGCCTCGATGAGTTCCTCCTCCCGATCTTTGTCACCAGAGACAGCCAAGGGAAGGTGCGGGAACTCGATTTTGCCTACGACATCCTCCCACACGTTGATTACAGCAAGATCAGCCTCGCAGCACTCAATGACATTCAACTCGATCCCAAGAAACAGAGTCACCACACCATCACGGCTTTCAACTTCTCTGCCACAGTTGCCGTGGATCAGGAGGAGTTCCTCGCCATCAAAGAGAAGGAAGATAACCCGCTTGCCGATACGGAGTTCCATGTAAGTTTCTTTGTCAGAAATATCCTCGACCTTGTGCCGAATCCATGGGTGGGTAAACAGGTTATTGATCGGGCTCTTGCGGTGTTGAAGAAGCGCTTCTCAGAAAAGCAGATCGCAGAAAACCAGATCGTCTTCCTTGATGCCATTCGCATGATCCTTGGAGGGGATAACGAAAAACTAGGGGAGATCAACCGCCTTGCCCGGCAGGTCTTCATCGAGAAGCTGGAAGCCGATGAAGCCCGATTTGTTCTCCGTTTCGACGCAGACGCAGTTTTGGAGCGCGAAGGCTATTACGAGGGGCAAGGACGCGAATCGTTCAAAATGAGCCTCTTTGAGCCCATTGTGAAGGGTTCCGTGAATGACTTTGAGAAGGAATTCGCCCACTTCATCGAAGAGAAGGCCGAGCGCACGTACTGGTGGTATCGGAATAAGCCCAAGAGCGGTTACCACCTCGTCGGATGGCGCAAGGGACGCTTCTACCCCGACTTTATCTTCACGATGCAGGGCAAACAGCCGGATCACTTCCAAAAGGTCTACGTGTTGGAAACGAAGGGTGTACACCTCGGACAGACACAGGATACGAAGTACAAGCGCGAACTTATAAAGGAGTACAACGAGTTCTTCGGAAAGATCAAAGAACCCTGGGGATCAATGAAGGAGAAGGTTTTTGCAGCTCCGAAGAAAGTCCAGTTTGAACTCATCACACAATCAGATTGGAAAAGTGAAGTGAACAAGCTATTTCCATAAATGCTTGTATAAACTATACCAGCTGGTATACTTCTGCACATGATTGCCAGCAGTGGAAGTACAGCTAGGCCAGAAGAACTCGAATACTTTCCGTTCTATGTCGGAGGTGACAGCTTCGATATTGCACTTGGAGAGTACCTCAGCAAGCCCGAAGGAAAGCTGGTCAGCAGTTTCCTCAATGAGAAGAAACATACGATCAAAGACACTTTCCAGAGTTATCGGCTAATCAACCATTGGAGCACCTTAGGGCTTCTTGATGATGAGAGAAGCGAGGAGAGTCGGCAGTGGCGCAAACTCTCCATGTTGGACATCGTGTGGGTGAATGTCCTTGTCGAGATGCGGAAATTCGGCTTTCCGTTAGAAAAGCTGCACATTGCAAAAAACTCCCTATGCCAATCCAAGAACAAAGATCACCCCTATTTCTTGTTGGAGTTTGCAGTCGTGAATGTCCTATTGCGAAACTCCCAACAAGTCGTGATCGTGTTGGCTGATGGGAAGGCGGGTGTACTCGAAGAGCAAATGGTGCAACTGAACCGCGAATGGTTCGGTTTGAAGAGCTTCCTATCTATCAACATCAACACCATCGTCTCACGCATTTTCAACGGCAAAGATTTCTTCCCGATGCTTACACATCTCGTGAGTCTGACAAACGAAGAGATAGAGGTGATATTGGAAATGCGTCAGGGTCACTACAGCTGCATCAGCATCAAAATGAGGGACGGACACATTGAACTGATTGAATCAACGGAAACGATGGAGGGGCAGAAGCGCTTTATCGACCTCTTGAAAGATGGTGATTATCAAGATATCGAGGTCAAGAAGCGTGACGGGAAGATTGTTTCCATCAAGCGTACGAAGCAACGTAAGCCTACGGCAACGGGAAAAACCCGAGCCCCCTCTACATCCATTAGTCGATTATCGGAGAAGCCGAAGTCGAAGGCCGATTCTTCTAATGCTCACAATTGATGAATGCAGAGCCTACCTCAAAGACCTGGCACTGACGGACGAACAAGTTGAGCAGTTGCGCGATGCGCTCTATGCCGTCACACAGGCAGTCCTCAACCCTTACTTCGATTCCTCCTCATCCCATGCCAAATGACCCTACATCCAAACGCATAGAAGCGAACCGAGAAAATGCCAAGCTTGGTGGAGTGAAATCAGAAGAAGGAAAGATGAAAGTACGCTTCAATGCACGTAAGCATGGCATTCTTTCTCGTATTATTTCCGATTATGAAGAAGACATCTATCAGCAATACCTCGATCAGTTGTTTGAGGAATATGAGCCAGTAACGTCGCTGGAAGAAATACTCGTCGAACGTATTGCACTCAGCTATCTACGTCTTTTCAGATCAGGAAAGGCTGAGAACGAATATCTCCGCTCTCGTCTTGAACCGAGTACCCTTGAAAAGGTGGGAGATGGACTCTCAGACGATGGCTATCTACCCATATTGAAATTTGGGAATATCGAACGTCTCATGGGGGTTTACTTACGCTATGAGACAAGTATTGAAAATAGGCTCTATAAGGCATTGCATGAACTTGAGCGTATCCAACGAATGAGGAAAGGCGAAAGCGTTGATGCGCCTGTTGTGATCGACATGCAGCATGAAAATGGGTTTGTTTCGCAAAATGATCAATGAAGTCTCCTGCCGTCATCTATTGTCGTGTTTCCTCCCCACGTCAGGTGAAGGAAGGGCATGGACTTGATGCCCAGGAGTCGAGGAGTAAGGAATACTGCAAGACACATGATTATGATCTTGTACGTGTCTTCAAAGAGGAAGGTGTGTCTGGTGGACTGCTCGACCGTCCAGCTATTCAAGAGCTTCTGTCATTTCTCCAAGAGAGACCACCGTATGCCCCTCAGATCGTAGTTGTCGTGGATGATCTTTCTAGGTGGGCTAGGGACGTTACAGCTCACTTCGAGCTAAAGAAATCCATTCACTCACGCAATGCCAGGTTGGAGTGTATATCGCACAAACTGGAAAACACACCCTCAGGTAGGTTCATCGAGACTGTCATTGCTGGTTACTCCGAGATGTGGAGAGGAGAGAATAGGATCAAGGTCATAGGTAACATGAAAGCGAGACTGGAAAAAGGTTATTGGCCTTTTGATGTGCCACCAGGATTCCGAAACATAAAAGACCTCGTTCATGGGAAGGTGCTCATTACCGACGAACCAAAGGCCAGCATTATCAGAGATGCCCTTGAAGGATACGCAAGTAGTCGGCTACCTGAACAAACAGATGTGATGAACTTTTTGGAATCCAAGAGCTTCTTTCATCGGAAACAGCCAAAACGAGTCAACCTTGAACAGGTCAAACGCCTTCTGACACGTATCTTGTACGCAGGGTACATAGAGTATCCCTCATGGGGCGTAACGAGGCGCAAGGCGCATCACCAGGGTTTTATCGACCTAGATACCTTTGAGCGGATTCAGGAGCGTCTGAGTGGCAAAGCAAAGGCTCCTCAGCGGAAGGATTTGAATAGGGACTTCCCTTTGCGAGGCTTCGCCCTTTGTAGCGACTGTCGAGAGCCATACACCGCCAGTTGGAGTAAGGGTAGGAATGGGAAGTATCCCTACTACCGCTGCAAGACACGGGGCTGTGCTATGCATGACAAAAGCGTGAAGAAGAATGATCTTGAGGGTGATTTCGCTTCACTGCTTACCAAAATGAAACCTCAGCCACAGATTTTGGCTCTCACAAAGGCGATTGTGCTGGATGTATGGAACACGGAGCAGGGCAACAGGGAACAGCACAACAAGAATCGAGAGGAGCGCGTCAAAGAACTCAATAAAAGCATCGAGAGGCTCTGTGAGCGAGTGGAGAAGACGAATAGCGACAAGGTGATCAATCGCTATGAGGCACGTATCGAAGATATGGAGCAGGAGCGACTGTCACTTGAAGCTAGTCTCGGCAAACCTAAGGCAGTCAGTATTGATTTTGAAACCGCTACCGATCTCGTCTTCGATTTCATTAAAGACCCCTCAAAACTGTGGCATAGCGACAATTTGTACGAACAGCGGCTCGTGCCGAAGCTTGTCTTTACTGAGCGTTTGCCCTATCAGAGGGGTGTCGGTTATGAAACCACGAGTTTTTCCCTTCTGTTTGAGCTAATCAAAGAAGCTGAAAGTGATAGTTCACGGGTGGTGGAGATGCCGGGAATCGAACCCGGGTCCAACGTGTAGCAGGGTTGCTCGTACTGTCATGTTCCCTTCATTCTCCACGGCCGTCAGGAGGGAACGAAGAGGGGCCGAGAGGGATGACGCGGAAGATACTGCGGTGCGCTCACGTCAGGACGCACATCAGCCTCGCTAGTGACGCCTCATTCCCGTTAGCGAGAATCATGGGAGAGACGGTTCGCACAGAGGCGAACTTAAGCTGCGAGAGCGAGGGCAGGGGCAGCACCGACCTTGCGGAGAGCGCCGAGAACCGTACCTTCGAGAGCAGCGAAAATGCCTTTATCAGCATTTATGGTTTGCAACGTTGGGTATCGGGAACCGTTGCCATCCCGAACAGAAGCTGACCGAACCAGAATCACGCTGTCGAAACCTGTCATCCCCACGTAAAGTCGCTGCGCGACCACGTGGCACAGCCACAACAAGTCATTGTTCGGAGAGTAAGGATCGCAGTGCTTTCAACGAACGGAAGCAGAAGTATAGCGCAATCTACGATGGCCGACGAGAGATTCCCTGAGTTATTGATAGTGCAATGGTTTGGCTCCTCATGCAGATACTCTCTGCAATTCCGGGATGTCGGACATTGTTGACAATGCGCGATATATCGCAATAGCTTCCCCTCCCTGCAAGTACGAACAATTGCGGCAGAGGAGGATATTTGGGAATATCCTCGAAACTTCTTCCCTTTTTTATGCTTAATAATCGTTGGCTGGCTGGAACCTGCATCCTCGGAATGCTCTTCGCTCATGTCCCCACTGTCTGGGCCTCACTCCCCGGAGCGCATAGTGCGACTGTGAGTGGAAATGTCTTCCTGGGGGGAAACTACATCGAAGTGGGGATTCATTCTCTCGGCTCATTCGGTACATCAGTCGACAAGCCGGAAAGTTTCTATGGAACATCAGGATCATCGAAGATCGGACTCAGCAGCGACAATGACGGATTCGGGAACGGGTATGATCTGCGGATCGATTACTTCCTTCCAGGTTCTCCGGAAGAACGGTGGGTCGTAGGGTACAACGGTAATGTCACCGCTTCCAACGCCGGACTCATGGGGACGAGTGGTATTCCCATCACATCGGCGGTCACCAATACTTCCGCAGGAGATACCCTCTCCGCCGAGCTCACAGGGGCACTCAACTCCAAACTCCAGATCCGCCAGCAGATTCAGTTCGGTGTGAATGACAAATACTTCAAGAATACAGTCACGCTTACGAATATCGGTGCAGACCCTCTGACCAGCGTCCGCTACATGCGCTCCTTCGACCCCGACAATACCGTGTACAAGGGAGGCAGCAACACGACCACGAACGAAGTAACCAAGACTATTGCCATAGATGGCGCAGCCTCCGTACTTGCAGAAACAACGGCGCCGCAATCGCTCGATGGTGAGCCTGTTGCGCGGTATCCCATTTTCTTCTACACCAAGTATGCCGGAGCCGTGGGTTCCACATTCGGCTTCTCGAACACCGACCCCTATGCGGCGAGCGCCTATGATTCACCGAGTGCCCGGGGTGTGCCCTCCAATGGAGATCGGGCCATTACGATGAACTTCGATGTCGGAACACTTGCCCCCGGCGGAACCGCCTCATTCACCTACTACACCAGTCTCGATAGCAGAGATCCAGATACGGTAGCGGAAGAAATCGCACAGGCGGATTCCAGTTCCTCCTCCAGTACACCCACGAGCTCCACAGCATCTGCTTCCTCTTCATCATCGGAACCCTCCGGCGGCCATCGCGGGCACGGCACAGCTCTGCAAACGGCCTTCGAATTGCACAGTCAGACACACGATCAGCCTTCGCACCCCGCGGCACAGACTTCCACCTCATCCGCTTCTTCATCTTCTTCTTCCAGAACCCGTTCGCTCACCCGCGCAAATAGGGTCTCATCCGTAATTTCCACCGGCGATTCAGTTTCCTCCTCCAGTACCCGATCCACAACCCGCGTCAAAAGCGTCTCATCCGCAACTTCCACCGGCGATTACGTAGTCATCATCCCTTCTGTGAATGTCCTAGGTATCCGTGGAACGGAAGTACTGACAAAAGACACTCCCGTGAACGTCATCCAATTCGTGAAATCCGGCACGATGGCTCAGATCAAGCTCCCGAATGGAAAAACAGGCTTTATCCCGGCGAAGGCGATCGGGAAGAAATGAGGGAATAGAATGAGTAAGGAAAATTTTAAGCTTATAATTTCCCCTTACTCCACCGCGGCGCAAACCGTATCAGGAACGTGAAAACCCACGCCTGAAACCGATTCATCCCGCCTTCCACCATCTTCTGGTAGCAGATCTTCTGATATTCCTTGAGATCGGTGCCTTGGTAGCAGAGCTCACCATTCTTGTAACAGTAACTACAATACCTCTCGGACTCGCGCTTCCCGGGGTCTTTGGTGAACGGCATGAGACAACTTTCACAGCTCTGTGTCATAACACAGAACAGTATATTCCTGAGAAACGGTGCCAATCAATCTCACGAAAACTGCAAAACGCAGAAGATCAGACACACTGCGTTTCGACCTAGAAATTTCTGTACGTACTTTCATCGCGACGAGGAATGGCCTTGATGATCATCCTCTCGCCATCATCGAAATAGATGATCCGATAATTGCCTACTCGTATCCGGTAGATGTGCTGATAGCCCTTCAGCTGGACGCGGTCTACTGCGCGAAAATCCCGCGAGCGTAAGAGGAGCAATGCTGCGAAAATGCGGTCCCGGCTATCTTTGGGAATCTTGCGTAGTTGTTTTTTCCAGAGCTCCATATTAACGTCGAATTTTACGCATTTCTTTCAATACCTCATCAACAGGAACGCCGTTCGTTTTACCCGCATCGGTGAAATCCACCACGGTTTCCCATCCCTCCTCCGGAACTTCCGCATCGATATTCATGATAAAGAATGACGGCTTGGAGCGACGAATGACGCGATAGGATGCGCCTTTCTCGACGTTATCTGCGATCTCCGAAAGGTTTGCTCGCAGTTCTTTGATGGAAATATCCTTGGGCATAGTGTACGGAGGAAAGTACTTCAAGTGTACACTTGGATGAGCACTATCACAAGATCATCTTCATACAATCGCTCCATACTTCAGCCGCCGCAGATTCTTGCGACGGACGAAGCGGTAGAGACCAACTCCTAGAAGGACGGCAAGGACGAGCGCCATATTGCCGTACTTCACCAGAGAAACCTGCGTATCGTTGCCGAAGACGAGCTTACGCTCCACGTTCTGCTTGAGCTGAATCCCTGCAATGGATTCGTCGTGGGCAAGCCAGGAAATGGCTCCCATGCCGAAGGCGAGATTCTCCGGCGAGCGCTGCATGAATTGGTCGGTGAGGAAAATGGAGTTCCCGACGACCACCATACGTGCGGCCGAAGAATCTGATGCTGGACTCACTCCGCTCGCGGAAGCGGTACCACTCAAACTGACAGCGACGAGGAGGGAACCAAGAGTATTCGAGGGGAAGTTCTGCTGCGGTGACAGGCTCGTCGCTCCGCTCTGGGAAGCGGCGTACTGCGTGGTCACGAGGAGATTGCTCGCCGTAAGATTCGCGGTCTGCAGCAAGCCATCATTGACTGTGAGTGAGCTCGTCCACGGCAGGACCACCGTCGAAATGCGGGAGGTAATGGGAGATGCGGCATTCACCGGCTCGACGCGCGCCCAGAAGGGATACGGCAACATGAAGTTCATGAACTGATTCCCTCCCCCGCCTGAGAAGTTCACCGTTTCGTTGGAACGCATATCGTAGACCATGTCCCGCTGAACGGTGATGCCGTAGTCGGTGAGGAAATCACTGAAACTATCTTTATTCACGGTCGCGCTCAATGTCTGCATGTTCAGTGTGAGCGGGTCGATGAGGAACAGGACGGATCCTCCGCCGTCGATGTACTTCTGAATCGCTGTGCGGGTTAATGCATCAATCGGTGTTGTGGGGCCGGCGATGACGAGAGCAGAAATCTCTTTGGGAATCACTGAATTTTTACGATCAATCGTCATCCCCCGCACGGTGTACTGCTTCTCCAGTTCCCCATTGAGTGCCGCATACTCCTGTGGTGTTTTCTCGCCGTGCCCCGTGAGGAAGGCGACCGTCTTCTTCTGGCTAACCGTGAGCTTGCGGATCATGCTCGTGAGCTGGTACTCCAGATCAGCAGTATTCTGGATGAACGGAATCGCTTCGTTCTGCTTGCCGTAGGACGCCGCAATCCCGAAGAAGCCGCTCTGTACCTGAAATCCTCCCTGCCCGACAACGTTGAACTGCGCCTGCTGCACGCCGCTCTTCATCGCCTCCTCCATAATTTTGGGATCGGTGCCCGGATTCTTCTGCACGATGATGATATTGCCCTTGCCGTACGTCGCGTAATCCCTGAGCGTATCACGGACATCGCGCTGGACCGGCTGGAGCTGCGCCGGGAGCTGATCCGAGGCGTAGAGCGTCAGGGTGACGGGCGCGGGGAGACTCCCGAGAATTTTCCGCGTGGTATCGGTGATGGTGTAGAGGCGGTTCTGCGTGAGATCGATGCGCAGCGGAAGGTAACTGCCGGCAATCCCGATGATGATCGCAACGCACACGAATGCCGTCATTTTGAGCTGGTACCGACGGTACATCGCTCGATTGTTCCCGAATTTGCGCTTGCGAAGCTGCAGATACCCCAAACTCAGGAAGACGACGGTCGCCGCGAGGACGTACCACACATCGCGGAGGTCAATGACTCCCCGGGCCATGGATTGAAAATGCGACGTCACCGAAAGCCCCTCGAGAATCTGACCGATGCTCGCGGGCAAGCCAGAAGTAACAATCTCGGAGCCGGCCATGACGAGGAGGAAACTGCCGGCAGCGGAAACGAGGAGGGAAGCGACGGGACTGCTCACCAGACTGGAGACGAAGATACCGAAAGCCACGAGTACCGCGGCGAGGCAGAGGCTCCCCAGGTACTGTCCTGCCACCACCCCCCAGTCGAAGCTGCCAAAGGAGGAGAGGCTGAAGGCAATCGGGAAGATGCTGAGCAAGGCAAGCGCGAGGAAAGCGAGACCCGCGAGAAATTTGCCGATGAGGAGCTCGCGGTCTTTGAGAGGATGCGTGAGAAGGAGCTCGAGCGTGCCGTCGGCTTTCTCCTGCGAGATGCTGCCCATAGTCAGCCCCGGGACAACGAAGATCAGGAGCCACGGGAGCACGTCGAAGAGCATACGCAACGACGCTTCACCGACCAGAAACGCACGCTGGAAGAAGAGGAATTCCCAGAGAGCGAGGAAGACCCCCAGCACGATGTACGCCGTGGGATGATCGAACGATGCGCGGAACTCCTTGCGGAGAATAGTGAGGATATTGTGCATGGAAATATCAGGAAGAATGGGTGAGAGAGTGGAAAATGTCCTCCAGTTTTTGTTCCTCTTCGGCGAGCCGCCAGATCTTCCATCCATGTGCGTGCGCCATAGCCAATACGTGCGGCTGAAGCTCTTCGCCGTTGCTCGTGAGTGTTGCGTGCATGCGCTCTCCGCCCATCTGCTCGATTCTCACCCCGATCACGCCCGGAAGAGTCTTGAGTGCGGCCTCAATCCCCGTGCCTTCCAGCTCCACAACGAGCGAACTCTGACGCTCAGCGTTCTTCGCCAGGTCCTTCGGCGTGCCGTCCGCCACCAGCTTGCCGTGGTGAATGATGAGGATCCGATTGCAGAGCATCGATGCTTCCTGCATGACGTGTGTACTCAGGAGAATAGTGCGCTCTTTGGCGAGTGATGTAATGAGAGCGCGGATTTCCGTCCGCTGATTGGGATCAAGCCCTTCCGTAGGCTCATCGAGAATGAGGAGTGACGGTCGATGCAGAAGTGCCACCGCCATGCCCACGCGCTGCTTGTATCCCTTGGAAAGCTCGCCAACCGGGCGGTAGAACACATCTCCGATATCCACAGCGCTCACAGCGAAATCGAAGGCGTCGCGGCGCTTGTGCCGGGGAATGTTCTTGAGATCTGCGGAGAGCGTGAGGAACTCAGACACCAGCATGTCCTTGTAGAGCGGATTATTCTCGGGCAGGTACCCGATGAGGCACCTAGCATCGCTCCCCTCCTCTTCCATCGACAGATCGTCGATAATGACCTCTCCGCGATCCGGGGAAAGATACCCCGCAATCAGGCGCATGGTCGTGGTCTTCCCTGCGCCGTTGGGCCCGAGGAATCCGACGATCTCGCCCGAGGAAATCGTGAATGATAAATCATCAACGGCCTTGGTATCTCCGAAGGATTTGGTGAGGTGCTGAACGGTGAGCATACGAGGAAGGGTAGCGGAGGAAACGGGAAGAGTATAAACGAAACTCTGGACACGAGAAAAGTCCTGTCGTTCTTACCATCGGGGAGATTAAGAAGGAGTTAAGGAACCTCTGAATCATTGCCGATTTGTCACAGTGAGCCAGCCTGTCCTGAGCCGGGACGAAGGATCGAACTGCGACAAATTGGCAAATACAGGGCCAGTAACATTGACTTATGAGTAAATTTAATTTATGATATTCATATGGTGGAAGTTCCCGATAATCTGAATTTTTCTCAAACGAATGTAGCCTCTAGCGATACTACTGCTCTCGCATTGATACAGAAAGATACAAGCCAAGCAGTTGCAATGATGGACACACGCTCGGCTATTATTTCGGAAGCAGATCGCCAATTGGCAATGCTTTTGGCTAATGATATCGGCCTAACCATGGGCGCTCTCCCCGCGAATTCACCGACAAGGCAGGAGTACACAGCGCTCGTCGAGCCTCTACTCCAAAAGGTTGCTGATCCAAGAACCCCAGAAGTAACGGCAACTATTTTCATTCTCGCCGGGCTCCATCGCGTGGAGAACGTCCATCGCCGCATGCGCGCGGAAATCGCGTTGAATTCCTCTCAGGACGTGAAAATTGGTCTGGCAAAAATCATCGATGCCGCTATGGCACAATATGAGACGACAGGAATTCAATTCGAGAACCGGGACACAGCTACAGCAGCACTGGATCGGTTGCTGCAGGGAAGCGTACCGATCATGACACCCGTTGAATCTAAATCTGCAACTTTATTCCTCACGATGCCAAGGGCTCCTGAACAACAACAGACCTGGAATAATCGACTCGATACTATATATAAGGCATTCGATCTCGATAAACGCAAAAATGATGACCGAGAAATGCCACCGATGCTCCGTCATGATGCCCTAAGGGCTGCAGCGGAGTGTGACAATAATTTGGCGGATACCCTCATCGATCTCCTCGTGCACAGTGGCATACTCGACAGAGTCGCTCTTCCTTCTGAAGGGCTGTTCTACGGTATTCACGCGAGTATCCTTGCCGTCCTTCAAAAGAAGTATCCCCCTATGATCGCGGCTCCAAGAATCCCATAATATATGGCGCTGAATGGCGAGATCGTCGCATTCCTCAACGATTACTCTGCGATCTTTGGACTGTGACGGGTAAGGGAAAGATCATAGGACATTGACACCTCAGTCCGGAGACACGACCATCCACGCATGAGACACCGTCATCTGCGGGAAACAAATCCCTTCCTCCTCCAGGTTCAACAGCTGGAAGACCATCTCTTCGCAGGAGAATTTCCTCTTGATAGCACAAAGAGGATACAGAGCGAGCGGCAGTACTGGCACTTCCGCCCCAGCCATCATGTGAAGTCCGGCCTCATCACCCTCGAAGATGTCACGCTCTTGAAGGAGCCGGGCAAACGTCTCCTCAGTATCGGCGCCACTCCGGCAATGCTCGAACGCACACTCGTGGCACTGGGCATTCCTGCTGACCACATTCTCGTAGTGGACAAGGACCCGGCCATCGCGAAATGCGCAGGCTTCATCCCTTCGATGGTCTTCGATATGAATGACCACTGGCCGGAGATGGGGACTTTTGACCGGATCATCTTCCCCGAGAGCCTGTGCATCGCTGTTGGGGACAGCATCAAAGAATCCGAGAGTGTGAGATCTGAGACAAGCGGAGCTCATCCAACGGATGAAAGCGCATCACAGCTGCTTGCACAAATCATGAGACAAGCACTGGAGCGTCTGCGTCCGGGAGGCATCATCCGCGCCAACGGTCCGATGAGTCATCCGAAGGTGATCCGCATGATGAGCGAGAATCTCAAAAAAGAAGGATGGGAAATTGCTTTGGAGAACTGGAGATTTTTCCTCTCCATGCAGCTGCAATCGATGTGAAACCTACTCTTTCGCTACTCTCTCGACCCAGAAGCGCACGGTTTCATTCATATTCTTTGGGATGATGATGATATCGGGATGCTTGTTCTTGAACACCCGGAAGATTTCGTCCGCGAATGCCTGACCGATCGTCGGCACCTGATCGAAATCGAAAATAATGGATTTGAACTTCTCCAGCCCTTCGAGCACTCTGCGGGCTTGGGAGCGTGAAACGTGGACGGTGCCAAGCGTGTAGAGCTTGATCTGAATTTCCGTCTTGTCGAACGCCATCTCCTCGGGATCCGTCTGATACCCGCGGAAAATATCTGTGAGATGCTTTTGGGATCGAAGCGCAATCCTGAAAAAGACACGCGTCCCCCGCTTCGACGGCTTCACTGCGTCAATGAAGAGATCCTGCTGTACGTTATCGATGGTTAATTTCCGACCGAAGCTCTCCAGACTGAAGACATCCGCAACTTTCGAAGTGAAGAAAATCCCCTCGCCGGAATGCGCCTGCGGCAGGGTGGTCGTCTTGCCCTTGAGCAAATCCTGAATCGCCTCCAGATCGGTTTTCAGATGTCGCTGCTGCTGAATATTCCTGAAGACGCCGATCCCGACATCGTGAATGCGAAACAAGAGATCACTGGCGGTCTTTTCGACGGCGATCTGGATCATGTCGGACCCCGAATGTTCAATGGCATTGTTGAGCATCTCGGAAAATGCGTAGTCGAAGATACTTCGCAAATTATCCGAAAGTGACGCAGTGAACTGAGTGCTCCTTTCCACCTCTTCCAGAATCGTGTGTTCAGATACATGATCATTCCTTACCCTTCTGTGGAATTTCCACACGACACGGCCGGCGGATTGCGGGTGAATGTACGCGGAAGACCGAGCCGTCCCCAGCATGAGCAATTGCCCATCGCGGACCAGTTCCCCAAGCATCCGATGAGCATACTGTCGGCTCACACCCAACTTCTCTGCTATTTCCCCCGAGCGGACCTCGTCATTCTTCAACGCTAATGCCAGTATTGTGGCTTTGGTATGCATAAGAGTATGATACACCATACAATTTTTATTGTAAACTATATCGTAAACTACATATTTTTTATTGTAAACTATATCGTAAACTCAACGGCAGGTCATGCCAAAGAATCCGACAAAATGTAGGAATAGATTGTATATACGACTTCGCCTAAATAATCCTGAATCCTTGTTTTAGCTTCTTCTCTGCTATAAGCCAAGATCATGGTGCGGCTACGCCGGTATATTCGAAATTATTCAATCAATTGAGTATACATAGTTTGTATTGACATTGTCACTACAAATCGATACACTGAAATCATGGCCACCATCCAGATCCGCACCAATCCCAAGACCAAGAAAGACGCTCAGAAAGTCCTGAGCAAACTGGGGCTGGACCTCAGTACGGCGATCAACGTGTACCTCGTCCAGATTGTGGCAACTCAAAGCATTCCGTTTCAAATCGTCACGGAGAACGGCTACACACCAGCTGCGGAACAAAAGATGTTGAAAGAGGCTGCTTGGGCGATGAAATACGGAAAGAGATACGCCTCCTCAAAAGAGATGCATGACGATATACTGGGAAAATGAAACACTTTGCAATCGTCCCAACCAAGCAATACCGCAAAGATTATAAGCGTCTTCAAAAAGCGCATGCAGATATTCATACGGCTCCGCAATAAAAACTTCATCAATGGTTGATGGAAGCTATCCTCAAATATCGGCGTAGCTTCGCCGGTATTGTGTAATGAAGCATATCTCCGAAAAATGATGTTTATAAAGCGAAGCCGTATCAGAAGCTGGAAACGGCAATCGATCTTCTGGCATCGGGTGAAATCCCTTCGGAATACCGAGATCATCCATTGAAAGGCCTGTTTGAGAATGCTCGCGAATGCCACATTGCCCCCGATTGGTTACTGATGTACACCAAAGACCACGAGAAGCTGATCCTCCTGCTCCTGCGCACGGGAACGCACCGGGATGTGCTCAGGAAGGAATAGACGAACGGCTTCTGAAGATGATATTGATTGATCATCACATCTTCCTGCTGTCATACGCCCAGTGCAGGAGCGCCTGCCGTTGCTTGCGTCTGCACTCCAGATCCCCGCGACGGCAGTGCAAAACAATCTGCGCGATGTGGCGCTTCATGGCGAGCCAGCGGCGAATCTGCCTGTCGTCCTCCTCTGGCATCCTGCGCCCACGGTAGTAGCGGCAGTACCACTGAAACCACCCGCGCGGATCCATGGGATGTATCCAGCCTTTCCTGCGCCACTCCGAAAGCGGCTGACTCGCATTCACCTCGAAGCAATTCAGCGCCGGATCGTGCTTCTCGGGACACAGTTTGGCGTTCGTAAACCAGTCGGACGGGAATTCCACGCGACCGTCGGTCATGTACTTCCCCCCGAAGACTCCCAGCTCCAGCATCTCCTTGGGTGTGAGATCGGGGGAGAATCGCGGATCGAAGTGCTTCCCCTCCGGCTCCGAGAGGACATATGTGCAGCGCTGCATCCGGTCACTGACGGAGATCGTCAACGGCCGTGTATTACTCTTCGATGTCACCATCATCAGAAGTTCAAATACGTCACCGTCAGCTGCAGGACGGTCGCGAACATCACCCACAGAAGATAGGGAATCTGCGCGTAGGTCACCCACGGTGCAATCGGATAGATCACCACCATCGCCCAGACCAGCGTGCCGAGGATCAGGAGAATATCCGCCGCAGCGAGGAGATTATTCTGGAGACCGAACTGGATCGGTGAAAAGAGGCCGTTGAAGACGAGATTGAGCGCAAACGGTAGCGCGATCATCAGCGCGATCTTCCCCTGATACGTCTGGACGAACACCCAGCCGAAGGAAACGGCGATGATGACATACAGAATGGACCACACCGGACCGAAGAGCCACGAAGGCGGGGCCCAGGAAGGTTTGATGAGGCGGGAGTACCAGAGGGTGGTTTGCATAGGGAATACTGTATACCGGATGCCAAAGAATGCCATAGGTAAAAACTCAGCGCACATGTGGATCAACCAATGAATGCCATAGTGAGCCCTTCGACAGGCTCAGGATAAACTTCGTCGAACGATGATTTTCTACCGTCTCCTCTTCGCCTGAGCGAAATGCCGATACATCACGTACATCCCTCCGCCCGTCCCGATCGCCAAAATTCCAAGGCTCCAGAGCGCGAAGAACAGCGGTGAGAGCCGGCCGAATGGTGAGGTATTGGTTTCATCCACCACGATCCTCACTTCCGGAATCGACACCACGACCCCCTTCTTCCCCACGGCCGATGCCGGTGCGGAAGCCGTGAGGCTGATTTTGCGCTGCTGCACGTCTCCCTTGAAGGTGTGAATCTCCAGACGGTGCTCACGGACCTCCACATTCTGGAAGATCACGGTGCCATTGCTGTCCGTGACCGCACTCTGCGGATCGGAGAAGAGGACGACGGGAGCATTGGTGTAGGGACTGCCGTCGGGACTGAGGAGTGTGATCTTCAGTTGTGCCAAGACCAAACGACCGTTGTCGTTCTTCAGCGCTGTCGAGTACTTGGTAAGGGACTTCTCCATAGAAGTACGCATCGCGGTCATTTGCTCACGCACATCGAAGCGGCTGGCGATGGAATGCGCGAGAGTCTGACCGGAGGCGATGAGGGAGTGCCAGCCGTTCCTGACGGATCCTATTGCGCTCTGCTCCAGAGATACGGCATTCCCTTCGATCCAACGGAGCATCTTCCAGAGGGATTCCCTCAGCTCCATTCCTCCACTCTTCACACGATCCCAGATCGAAGGGGTGATCGGAATGACATTGCGCGTCAGCCGAGCCGCTCGCCTTTCTGCTGCGCGCGCCCTGAGATCCATCGCACGACTCTTTCTCTCCTGCAACTGCTGACGCTGTGCATCCAGCTTCAATTGCAGTTTCTGTGCTTCGGTAAGAACAGAGCGCGCAGGATCCTCTTTCGGTATCTGAATCTGAATTTCGATAACTC
>Ga0194063_10000278_pt1 | contig 38446 bp, 28 predicted proteins | sample SepL3720m_MetaG_FD_155459 | JGI IMG/M metagenome (GOLD analysis project Ga0194063, IMG submission 155459) | Anoxic zone freshwater microbial communities from boreal shield lake in IISD Experimental Lakes Area, Ontario, Canada - Sep2016-L373-20m | ecosystem: Environmental > Aquatic > Freshwater...
AGCCCCGTAAGCGTCTTAATTACCAAACCCCTGCTCAAGTCTTTGCTACTCATTTCCCCTGTTCAATTCGAATTGAAACTCCTCCTCATTTTAATTCACTCTGTTGCACTTCGAATTAAAATCTAGGGTTCAACCAGAACTTCAATTATTTTTTGAGCAAGAGTATTCATTAGAAAGAGCAAAAAGAAAAATATTATCACGCAATATAGCCCCAAAAACACCAAAAACCGTATATTTTAACTTAAAATCGGATGAACTATGTATGCAGATAAAAACAGTCCCAGATGAGCTTTTCCCTCATATTAATGCAGAAATCAACCTTTACGAGGAATATATGCAGTGTATGGTTTTTGATGAGAATGGGGGATTCGCCGTTATTATAAAAGGCGATATAGTAAAGCTCCAAAAAGTTCTATTTGAAATAGCTTGGAGGGCTTGTGATTCAATTAATAAATGGAAAGGGAAAACAACAAATATCATAAACCTTTGGGAGCATATATACTGTACTGATAATGTAGACGCCTTAGTCAAAAGCATTGATAAGAGAAAAGATAAATTTATTCCTGGAATGAAAAAAAAGTGGTCTAAAGAAACCCCTGAGTTTGTAACTACTTCCGAGGGAGAACATATCCTCAAGATTTTTGATTTAGAAGTGATGTCTGATTTTGAAAAACCTTATATGGTAGAACTTGCTAAAAATGCTTCAATGCATGGAGGAAATATTTTAAATGTTGGCTTTGGATTAGGATTAGTAGATTCAGCTTTAGAAGAAAGAAGGGCAACACGAGCAATACAAGAACATCATATTATTGAGCTCAATGAAGGCGTGTTTGAGCAAGCAAAACAATGGAGAGAAAATCAACCTCATAAAGAAAAAATTTTTTTACATAAGGGGAATTGGGAAGAAGTACTTCCCAGATTTGAGAAAGAAAAAATGGTATTTGATGGAGTAGTATATGATGCTTATCCACTAGAAATTGACGAAATTTGTAGAGATTCTATCCCTTTCCTTCATTCTTTATTACGCATGAAATTGGTACGAGAAGAAACGGGTATTATTACCTTCTACATGGATTCTACCGATGGATTAGGCGAATCTTTTCAGAAATATATTCAATCTTTAGGTGTAGGATCTTTACAAACGAAAAAAGTAAAAATCGAGCTACCCAAAAGAGATTGTGAATATTGGGATGCTCCTTTCTTTTTGGCACCTTTACTCACAAATATTACATACTCATAAACAAACACTCCATCCTTCCGTTATTTTTTTATGCTTCACAAGTGAAAGAAAAATTCTAAACATTAAAAATCCGATTTTTGCTAAAATTTGCAACTCTGATATTCCTTCTGCACAATACTGCTATATTTTTCTTTGCTATGAATACCTTTGGACGCCATTTTCGAGTGACTACTTTTGGAGAAAGCCATGGAGTCGCATTGGGAGCGATTATTGATGGATGCCCTGCTGGGCTTACTCTCTGCGAAGAGGATATTCAAATGGAGCTCAATCGGCGTCGTCCAGGACAAAGCAAAGTCACTACTCCTCGGAATGAATCGGACAGTGTAGAAATTCTTTCTGGCGTTTTTGAAGGAAAAACGCTGGGAACCCCTATTGCCTGTATCGTTCGGAATGCGGACCAAAAATCAAAAGATTATGAGATGTTTCGCGATATTTTTCGTCCCGGTCACGCGGATCAATCGTGGGAAGAAAAATACGGGTATCGGGATCATCGTGGAGGAGGAAGAAGCTCTGGACGAGAAACCGTTGGACGGGTTATTGGGGGTGCTATTGCCAAAAAAATTCTGTACGAGAAATATGGGACCCAAATTTTGGGCTTTGTTTCAGAACTCGGAGGAGTAAAAGCGGAAATTTTTGACGCTGAAGAACGAGAAAAAAATCCGGTTCGTTGCGGGGACGCTCTTGCGGCAGAAGCCATGCTAAAGAAAATTATGGATGCCAAACGAGCCTCCGATTCATTAGGTGGAGAAATTACCGTGTTTATAAAAAATCCACCAAAATATCTTGGTTCGCCAGTCTTTGGAAAATTAGAAGGGGAATTGGCGCGGGCGTTTCTTTCCTGTGGGGCAGTGCGGAGTTTTGGTTTTGGAAGTGGAGGAGGAGCAAAAGATGAGAAGGGGAGTTCTCAAAATCTCAAAAGAGAAGGCATTTCGGGGGGTATTTCTACTGGAGATGATATCTGTATTACGGTTTCGGTAAAACCTACGCCGTCTATTTCTCAACCCCAAACGGTCCACCAAAAAGACGGTTCTGTGCAAGAAAACTTTATTATTGGGGGACGGCATGACCCTACTATTCCACCGCGTTTGGTCCCCGTTTTGGAAGCCATGGCAGCACTGGTTTTGGGAGACGCATTATTGGCACCCGTGGTGAGAATGGATCTTCTATAAATGCCTTTCAAATATACTTTTATGATTTTTTTAAAGAACTTCCTCGACTGGTTTGTCGTAAAACCACAAATCCATCAAGAAAAACAACGCCCTCTTTTTCAAGAAAGAGAAATTTGGATGTGTCATTTTGGATCAAATGTTGGTTTTGAATTGGATGGTAAAAAAGCTGAAGCTCTTCGACCTATTGTTGTTTTTAAGAAAATTTCAAAAGATACTTTACTGGCGATTCCTCTTTCAAGTCATAAAAAAAATGGGACTTGGTATAGTAAAAGTATTATCAAGGAAAGAGAGGGGAGATATTGCCTCAATCAAATACGAATGATTGATGCGAAGCGTTTAAAATATTGGATGGAGCAGATTACGAGCGATGATTTTTTACAAATCCAAGATGATTTTCAAAAATTTCTGAAATCATAAAAAATTACTCCCCGCTTTCGCGGGGAGAGTGGCGAATGCCAAAATCAGATCTATTTTATCCTTTTTATTCAGCGGGTGCAAACTTATTTTACCACTCTACATGCCGTTGGAGAACGGAAATCCCCGGTAATACTTTTCCTTCTAAAAATTCCAGCATCGCGCCTCCTCCCGTAGAAATATGGGAAAAATGATGTTCGGAAATTCCAAAACGATGAATAGCATCAATGGAATCTCCTCCTCCTACAATCGATGTGGCGTTACTTTTCGCAATCGCTTCCGCAATTTTAAGAGTTCCATTCGCAAAGGGTTCGTACTCAAACAGTCCTAACGGTCCATTCCAGACAATGGTTTGAGACTGCGCAATAATCTCTTCAAAAAGAGCAATACTATCCGGACCAATATCCAGAATTTTTTCACCGTCTTCCATGGGTTCTCCATTTTTTCGGTGCACCACTCGGGTTTCGGCGGTATTGGAAATTTCTTTTGCCACCACTACATCTCGCGCCAGAACAATACGACATTTTTCCTCTCCTGCTTCTTGTAAAATTTTCCGTGCCAGTTCTGCCTTATCTAACTCCACCAGAGAATCTTTTACATCATAGCCCTTGGCATGAAAAAAGGTATTCGCCAGTCCTCCTCCAATGAGAATATTATCCGCAATTTTTAAAAAGTTGTGAATCACTCCAATCTTGGTATCAATTTTTGCCCCTCCAATAACCAGGGTAATAGGCGCTTTCTTTTCCTCAAAAATTCCTCTCAGGGCTTCAAACTCTTTTTCCACTAAAAATCCCATCATAGAGGGGAGATAGTGTGATATCCCTTCTGTAGAGGCATGGGCGCGGTGAACGCATCCAAAGGCATCTTCTACAAAAAAATCGCATTCTTCGGAGAGTTCCCATGCAAAGGAAAGGATATTTTCCGTTTCTTCAATATGGAATCTGGTATTTTCCAGAAGCAGTACTTCTCCGGGTTTGAGACTTTTTTTGGCTTCTCGTGCTTCTTCCCCAATACACACTTCTAATCTTTTTACTGGTTTTTGTAGCAGTTCTTCCAGTCTTTTTCCCACTTCCGTAAGGCGGTATTTTTCTACTACTGCCCCTTTTGGTCGTCCCAAATGTGACAGAATAACAACGCTGCACCCTCGGTCGAGCAGAAAATGAATGGTGGGGATGGCAGCTTTAATGCGTGAATCGTCCAAAATTTTTCCGTCTTCTTGGGGAACATTAAAATCTACCCGTACAATAGCTCGTTTTCCTTTCAATTTTTGAGGTTCTTCGTTGGAAAGTCTTCGGAATGAGGGATTCATAAAGAGTACAAAAAAATCGCAACGGACTATACTGGATAAGGTTCCAAAAGACAAGATCACACATTTTTTTGTTCTTTTCTCGAATTCCTTTTCCCCATCTGCTACTGTTGTTTTGAAAGTTTTTGTACGAAATATGAAGAAACTCTTTGCTCTTTTTATCGGACTCCTCTTTTTTTCGGGATGTTCCTCCTTATCTCCATTTTCTGCAGAACCCATTCCTTACCATTTTCCAGAACCAAAAAGAATAGAGGCTGAGGGAATATTACGCGTAAAATCCAGTAATCTCTTTGGAAATACCCAGGTGGTACTCCAAAATGAAAAAGGGGAAACGCTCTTTCTCCTCACCAGTATTCAGGATGATTTTACACCGTATGATAAAGCAAAAGTTCGTATTTCAGGGCTTCTTTCGGATACACAAAATTTGCCCATGACCTTTGAAGTATACCGCATTGATGAACTGGTCCCACCTCCACCTCCAGAAAAAATAGTACTCGTAAAACCGGCACTGCAATTTTGGGCAACGCTTCCTACGGGATGGACAGAAGTCCCTAAAACTGAAAAAAAAATAATTCTCCAGAATAAAAAAGGGGATACGATGATGAGTATTGCACTGCTTTCCAAATCAGAAATGGAAGCTCTGAAAGAAAAAATGACGAATGCGGATACTTTTTCTATCGGCAATCATTCGGCTATTCGTAGCCATTCAGAGAAAACAACTCAAATCCTCATGACCCAGGAGCCCTTTCTCTCTCTGTATTTTGAGGGTGGAGCAGAAGAGAAGTTTGCTTTTTACGAATTCCTCACGAGCATCTCTTTTGAAAACCTTCCCGCTGTTTCTCCTTCTCCCAGCCCGACAGAAAAAAGCACCGAAGCAGATTCTGTCCCCACGGCAAGTCCTCTTTTGGATATTGCTTCCGCACAGGAAAAACAGGCTGTTTTACAGTATTTTCAAGAAAATTTGGCACATATTGCTCCTGTTCAAAAACCATGGGCTATTCAAACTTTTTCTTTTTATGAAGGGAATACGGTTGATATTGTTTATGGACTCAAAGGAGCGGAATATCGTACGGTATTTGAATATCATATTTCATCCGCTGGGAATATTGTCGCAAAGCCATTGGTGCACTATGAACCGGGTATTACGAATACTTGGAGGGTTGTTTCTGGAACACCTCAAAAGTTTTCACAGGAACCAGATATTTTTATGAAAAATACCAGCACTCCCATTCGTCTTCCCGAAGGATTTGCGCTTTTTATCAATACTGCTGTGCATTTTCAAATGGCATACCCAAAAAACCTGTATTATGCCGTTGATAACACCCAAAAGGGGAATTCTCTCTCTCGTTCGTTTTTCTTTTCCTCGCCTGCGGATGAGAAGAATGCGGTGATAACAGTGGAAGTTCTTGACGGGAAAGAGGAAAAAGAGAGAGAATTGGATCTGGAAACCATTGTCCCTCGGGATGATCTCACCCATTTTTCCATTCGCGCAAAAACGCCAGAGTATATTCCCGTCCTCAGAAAAATGGCGAAAACAGTACGAATGGCAGAAGCATTTTAGCGGTAGAGAACAAAAATTTGTTCCTCAATCTGCGCCATTCCAAAAGGGCGCGCACACCCTGGATTGCTTCGTTCCTCGCAATGACGGAACATCTTCATTTTTATCCTTTTACCCTTTTTTTATGAAAAAGCTTCTCTTCGGGCTCATCGGCGGACTTTCTCTGGGACTTCTTTTTGCTCCTAAAAAAGGAAAAGACCTCCGCAATGATCTCTTAAAATCGGATGAAAAAATTCAGGATTTTGCAAAAGAAGTAGTAAATGTCGGAAAGGAAGCAAGTGACGAAGTGATGAAGTTTTTAAAAAGTAAGCCTTGCCAAACCATTTTAGAAAAAGGAAAAGCACACCTCGATGAACTTTTAGAAGAAGGGGAGAGCCTTTCTAAAAAAGGAAAAGAAGAATTAGAGAAAGTGGTAAAAACCGTAAAAGAGAAAAAACAAACGGTTTCAGAAGATGTAAAAGACTTTTTTAAGAAGTAGAAATTCTTACAAACCCCATCCGAGTTTCTCTCGCAGAGAAGCATAAAAGTTTTCCTCTAAAAGGCGCAAGAAAGTCGCCTTTTTGGGGTGTTTGGTAATTTCGAGTATATCATCTCCAGAAATTTCAAAAGAAGTTTGCCCATCTATAGAAAGACGCATTTCACTGCTTTTTCCACAGATTTGGAGGGTTATTTTTTTTTCGGGAGGAATAATAATACTTCTCTGCGCAAAGCCAGAGGGTGCCAGAGGAGTCAAAATAAACGCATCCAGATTGGGAACCACAATGGGACCACCGGCAGAAATATTATACGCTGTAGATCCCGTGGGAGTGGCAATAATGAGCCCATCGGCGCGGTAAGTCGTGAGGTGTTCTTCATTAATATGGGTGTCAATTTCCCGAAGCCTTGCCACACCCGTATGGTGCAATGTGCATTCGTTCAGGGCATGGAAAGTTTCTATTTCTCCAGTGATACGCGTAATTTTTCCAGAAAGGAGCATTCGTTCGTCACGACGGTATTTTTCGGTAAAAATACTGGCAATGGCGGTAGGAATATTTTCTGGAACAACAGATGATAAAAATCCAATATGTCCTCCGTTAATACCAAAAATGGGAGTGGAAAATTGCTGTAATTTTTGGATTTTCGAAAGAATGGTTCCATCACCTCCGAGTACAATAAGGAGATCTGTTTCTTCTAAGTTTTTCATTTTTTTGTATTTTTTTGCCTCTTCTGGGGGAAGGTTCCCCACGGCATTAGGGGAGAGGTATATCTCTTTGTTCCATTTTTTAAGCTCTTGTAAGAGCATTTGGAGATATTCTGGGTTTTGCAAGACGGTACGAGTAGAAACGGTAATATGCTGCATAAGCGTGGGGGAAAGATAGGAACGGATCCAGGAGAACGCTTTTCTATTGTACCTGAGCAGAAACTCCTTTTCAAAGGTCATCTCCTTTTGGCACACTGGAAAAGGATTTTGTTCTCCAAAATATGCACTTCTTTCGCCTCTTTTTGGATTTTTTCTTTCCCCCCGATTGCGTGGTTTGTGGAGAGGAAGGGAATATTCTTTGCGCTTCGTGTGTACAAAAAATTGATGGTCAGCATTTTTATGCTTTTTCTTCGGAGTCATTAGAAAATATTTTTGTATTGGGAGAATATGAAGATCCGGTATTAGAAAAGGCTATACATGCGTTAAAATACCATTTTTCTGAAGATATGGGCATCCATCTTCTCCCGTTTTTAAGAGCTCAACTCTCTCGGGTTTCGCTTCCTTCATCTGCCATTTTGGTTCCTATCCCTCTTCATTTTTTTCGCCTTCATGAACGGGGATTTAACCAGAGTGAAATACTGGCAAATATTTTTTCAAAAATCCTTTTTCCGGATCACCATAAAAAAGTACAAAACCTTTTAAAACGCGTGCGGAACACGCCGCATCAAGCCCATCTTTCTCCACAAGAACGGATGAAAAATATGGAAAAAGCCTTTGCTCTTAAAAAAAATACTCTCCCAAAAGATACCCCCTTAGTGTTGGTGGATGATGTGGCTTCTACCTTGGCAACCCTCCATGAGGCAGCAGAGGTATTGAAAGAAAACGGATTTTTGAATATTTCCGCTATTGTCTTGGCCAGAAGTCAGCAAAGTCGAGATAAAAAAACACTCGCCGAACAAGAAAAAAAGCAGTAGAATACTGGCAAAAACTATTTTTACCTATGTATTTTTTGCTCCAAGAAGTGTCATTTACGAAGGGTAAAGAGCTTTTACAGAGCTCCAAATTTCAGTGGAGTGTTGTGTTGATCTGTATTATTGCGTTTCTTTGCGGAGCAATTTTTTATTTTCCACTCGAAGGGAATCTCGATGAATCCCTTGTGCATTCTCTTACCTATACCGAAAGTGGGGAAAAAATTACCATTCCTTTTGTTCGGAATAGTAGTTTTTTATCAGAATCCGTGGAATGGGGAAATGGGGTAACTATTGATCCGGCCAAAATGAGTGCTGCCGAGGTTGGATTTGTGGCGACTAATGGAGAATTGCCCGCGGAGATATTTGTAACTTTCTCTTTTGCACCAGGGGAACGAATCGTGTTCTCTGTTCTCCCAGAAAGGCGCCAAGGAAAAACATATTCCCCCTCGTACGCCTTTTTGGGGAAATATAAACTGGTTTATCTGGCAGCAAGAGAACCCGACATTTTTGGAGAGTATCGCAAAGAAAAGAGAATCATTCGTTTCTATCCCCTCAATATTGATCCCCGAAAACAAAAAAAACTTTTTACTGCCTTTTTGGAGCATTCCCGAAAAAATGAAGAGTCTCCTGTTTCATACCATCCTTTTTTTCGGATGGTATCACGGGAAGTATTTGAAAATTTTCTAGATGTTTTTCCCAATCACCTTTCTTGGAATAGTCCTCTGCTTTCTTCTGATGATTTCGAACAATATCTTTATGATCATAAAATTATTCCTCATAATGGTTCTTTTGCAGAGGAGCAGGTACGCCATACGGTAAACTTGGATACCGAATACTTTGATACGGAACCAGATTTTTCCCTTCAGATTAGAAGAGGAAGGGGGAATTAAGAATTAAGAATGTTCTGTCATTGCGAGGAACGAAGCAATCCAGAATTAAAAATGATGTGGTTTTGGGGAACAAAAATTTTTGTTCCTTACAGCCGTTTCCTCGTTCTCGCCTGTCGGGATGCCCCTTTTAGAATTGGCATAAAGGGGCGCAATACTTTGCGCCCTTTTGGAATTTGGAATGTGGGGGTTCTTTAATATTGGATCGCAGACCAGCTATTAAAAATACCATAACTCAGGTCTAAAATCTTGAATCCTACTTCCAAATTATTGCTTCGGAATACTAATTTCGTGTATTCGCTTTTCATCCGTCACATAAATAGTGTTGCTATCAATATTCAGCCATAAACCGGAAAGGTTTCCAATATTATCTCCATCCAAAACAAATTGACGGAAGAATGTAGCGCTTTCATCTGTTTTGGTGAAGAGGAAAACACGCTTTTGTGCAGGGGAGAGGAAGAGCAATAAATCGGAGTCAGGAAGTGTAAATATTTGTGTGAGATCGTGGAACTCTGGAGGCATATTTTTCAGAGCAAATGGTGAATTTTTCCCTCGCAAGAGTCGAACCACATTTCCACTCTTCGTGAGAATAAAAATATTTCCATCTACGGTCATAGATATTCCTTCTTGCACAGCGGCATCTTGGTTATAGGCAGAGGGTTTTGAATACCGGTCTGTTTGCCAGTTGTATTTCCAAATTTGGTTTTCTGCCGGAGAAAGGAGGTAAAGGGCTGTCCCGTAAGTCGCAATATCTACTGCCCGTTTCCAGGATCCTTCGTCTTGTGTTTTAGAAAAAGCAGGAGCGGATCCCGATTTCCATTCTAAAATTTTCCCGCTTTCTGTGAGAAAAATAATTTTTCCAATTTTTTCAAAGGGGATCCCTTTTATAACGGTTTCACTGGCGAGGAGTTCTACAGAGCTCTCGATATCCTGCAAAAGAATGCGAAAAAGGGTATCACGGCTATAGGCATAGAGTTCATTTTCAAACTGAAAAACTCCAAGGGCCGAAACATTCGCTTGCTTTGCGGCGAGGTTTACCTTTGCGGTATCACCACTAATGCGCTGGGTATTAGAAATACCATCCCGAATCTCTTCTACTTTACTGAGGATTTCAGAGGCTTTGCTGCGATAATTTCCAGAATCAAAAATTCCATTTGCCTCTTTTTCTACTTCCCCCAAAATAGCCAATGCTTCCACGCCCTTTCCTGCTTCTTTTTGCGCCTCGGCTGTCGCTAAGTCGCTTTCCATTTTTACAATAAGATCATTCATGACTTTGGGATCCCCATTTTGTACATTCCCAGAAAGGAATGAAAAAAAGCTCCAGACCAGTAAAAGTGTAATTCCTCCAATGATTACCGCGAGTACTTCTTTTTTGGGATTCCCAGAAATTTTATAAAAGAAATGACTTGCTCGAGAAAATATTTTGTCAAAAACTCCAAATCCTTTCATGCTCAAACGGGGGAACGCCGGGACCGTATCAAAGGGAAGGGTAGGAGCGCCACTGGCTTTTAAAACAGCATATATTCCGCCTTCTGCATCAGAAATAAAATCTTTAAAAGTGTCAACCGCCTCTTTGGGGGAATTTTTAGTAATTTCAGAAATTTGTCCCATGGTAACCAGTCTCAGCATTCGGAAGGAAGAGAAGAGAACCGTATCTTCATTTTGGAGTTCCCCTGTGGCAATATTTACAAAAAGGTCATCTTCTGGACCTTTTGGGGCAATGCCTTCTGAAATACACATCACTTTCCCCGCACGAATAAGATACACCTCGGTGTTTCCGATAGTGGTAAAATGGAGGTTTTTCCCCTGTAAAAGCCCAATAAAAAAAGAATTTTTCTGGAGAAAATCATCCGGAAGAACCGCTTCTTCTAAGAGTTTTTCATTAATGTGCTTTAAGGATTCTTCAAATCTTTCTACTGCTTCGTGGTCTTTTCCATCTTCAAACACCGCTGCAAAAAGCGTTTCACATACCTCATCACACAGTTCTTGCCCTGCCTCATCTCCTTCAAATGATACCCAGATTTCTTCTAAAAAGCCTTCCGGTGCGAAATGGTGAAATTCACGGGTTCCTTCTTTTTTGGAAATATAAAACTCAGTGGACATTTGGATTGTCATGTTCCGGAAGAAAAATTGCTGCTGGTATTGTGGCAAAAATGTCGACATTGAAAAAGGGCTTTTCTTTTTCTTTTTTTTTCGGTAGAATAGCGAGATTTAGAGCATAAGACAAAAAAATAAAAATTTCCCTATGACTTTTGATATGACCCCTCCGGCACGCGGGAAAATTTGGATGAGTGCCAGTGAGAAAAGGGCATCCGTTGCGAGAATTAAGCAGGGAGGAATTATTGCCGATAAAATTCGAGAAGCGGAAAAAGAACATCATGAACAGGAGGAAGTCCCAGAAGCAGAGCGAAAATTTGCAGCCGATCTTGCATTGGCATATGCCGTAAAAAAGCCAGAAATAAAGAGAGAGGAAGAATATGTTTCTCAAAATTATTGGGAATTACTCTGCACATTCTGGAGAAAAATATGGGGTCTGGGAAAAAATAAAAACTAAAAATGGCGTCTTACATAGCTGGATGCCCATACGAAAATTTAAAACAGATGAGACGCCCCAGCGGGGCGTCTCTATGCACCACCCTTAATTCCTCATTCTTTATGTCTTCATTTCAAACTTCAACACCCACTCTCTACTCCCTTCAGACTTTAGCACTACACCTTTTAGACGCTTCTTCTCTTTCAGAACGCCTAAAAAATACATATCGTGCTATTGTTTGGTTTTTACCAGAGCCACGGGTAAAAAGCATGATTGAAAAACTAGAGGCAGAAAAGCGAATTCGAGAGGAGATTACTCGGCGAGCAACAGTAAAGAAATAGTAAAAAATTATCTCCCCCTCTATTTTAAGATAGAGGGGGAGATAAGAGGCGTTCATTCTCTTTCCTGATCATTATGATCTTCATCACCTTTATTTCCCTCATTCTTTTCATTTTCGGAACAAATGCTTACGGAGTTGAGGTTGTGCAGGAGAGAAGAGAAGGATTTGAGAGAGGAGACGAATTCCTTTTTTTGGGAAGAAGAGATGGGTGTGGGGGAGAGAAGGAGCGATTCTGATTGAGAGAGAAGATCTCGAACGAGATACTTTTTTTTCTCAAGCGAGATGGTCTGATCGAGGGATAGAGAGCCACGAGCAATGTTGAACCAAGAAAAGAGGAGCTCAGATTTGAGGATATCGGAATCTGATTTTTTGTCGTGGGTAATGATGCTTGGAAGAGATTGAGAATTGAGGGGGACAGATTTTCTAAAGAGAGACGAGAGGCGTTGAGTAATGGCGATGTAAGCGGGGAGAGAGCCTTTGGAAGGAGAGGAGATGAGTTTTTCCCATTTTTCTTGAGAGAGAGAACAGGAAAAAGAATCAAAAACAATAACGGGAACGGCATCATTCACCTGAGCCCCATCATCATCAGAAAGATTAAGAGAAATGTCATACACTCCAGCGGAAATGGGAGAGAATAAGGAAGCCCTGGTGGCAGAGAAAGGGAACACTCCGGCAGAACTGTTTTGGGGATCAGAGAAAAGCCCATTGTTGTACACGGTTTGAGAGCCACCCGTACTCCAAGAAAACGAGAGATCATCGCTTCCGGCATCACTTGCGGTAGCAGAAAGAGAAAGACTTTTTCCTTTTATCGTAGAAAAAAATGAGGAAGATCCAAAGGAAACCATTCCTGTTTTGTCTAAAAGAAGAGAAGGAGCTGTATTGGTAATGTTTACAGAAAAAACTTTGGTGTCCGTACCGCCAAACGAATCGGTAACCGTAACTTTTCCCGAATAGACACCATTGTCTCCATAAATATGAGCAATATTGGTGATCATTCCAGAACTTCCAATTCCCAATTTCGAACTTTCCCTGCTTCCATCCCCAAAATCCCACAAAACGGTTTGGGTGTCACCACTGTCGGGATCCGCTACCCGAATAGAAAAAGGGAGAGAAACGCCTTCGTTTCCAGAGGCGGGAATACTGTCGAGAACGAGTTTGGGAGGAGTGTTGAGCCCTTCACCGGAGAGATTGAGCACTACAGGATTCTCATCAGTGTCATTGCTGGAGAAGGAGAGTTTGGCAGTATATTTACCCCCTTTTGTGGGCGTAAAATGGAGACTAAGCAATATTTCTGCGTCCGGTGCAATCTTTTGTGCAGCAATTTCAGCAGAGAAGGGGAGGGGAGAAGAAACAGTATTCCCTGTATTTTGGGCGTCAGAAATAATTTCTAAACTTCCGATATCAAGATCGGCAATTCCCGTGTTGCGAATGGTAAAGGAAAGGTCAGCAGTTTTACCGGGCTTCATCCCTGGAAATGAGACCGTGTCAGCATTTAAAATTTCCTTTCCGTCCGCAATAATCTGGATTTCTGGAGTGTTTTGGATTTCAGCATTTATGCTCTCGAGGACAGAGAACGGACCTTTTGTACCGTCTGCAAATATGGGACGAACTCTCCAATATATTCCACCTGTAAAGGAAGTGTCGGGAATGGAAACAGCGGGAACAGTGGTGATAACTGATGCGTCATTCCAGTGGTTTTGAGCAGGAGTAAAAAACACCTCATACGAAACGGCATGAGAAATAGACTCCCAAGCGATTTGTGATGATGGAATATGTGAAGCAGAAAACATTTTTCCGGAACTCATAAACGAAGAAACAGCAATATTTCCAGAGTTTTGAGTGTTACCGGAAACTTTTATGGATAAACCTGGTTCTGGGAAAATATCAGCCGCAAAAGCGGGGAGAGTGAATCCCCCCTGATAAGGGGGGTAGGGGGGTTGAAATGCTCCGTCATTGCGAGCTTGCGAAGCAATCCATCCAGCGTTCAGCGATTCCTGGGAATTGGAATCTGAAATTTGGGGCTGAGTTGGTTGGTTCCGCATCACCCCTTCATTGTTTAAATTTCCTAAAACAGTCAAATCTCCAAGAATACCAGAAGCGTTCTGCACGGTAATATTGGGAAAAATATGGAGATCCCCAGTTATTTTTAGAGTTCCAATATTTTTAGTGGAAGAATCTCCAGAAGCGGGATTGGTAAATTGCACTTCTTTTGCCGTAATATTTCCAGAAATACTTTGTGTAAGACCATTAAATACGAGAATAAGAGAAGGGGCAGAAATATTCCCTGTGAATGTTTTCCCTGTAATAATCAGCTTTCCTCCACCTGTAATAGGTTTTTGAGCGACGAGATTATCGACGGTTAAAACAGAATCGGTGGGAATTACCAGTTCATTGGTTCCCATGTTTACCGTACCCGCAATCGTTTGCGTTCCAGTTACGGTAACAGGATTTTGGATATTCCAAATTCCCGTAAAGTTTTGTCCTCCGATTCCCTGTTTTTCTGGAGTGGGAAGTGTAGGAGATGGAATGGATCCGCTAAAAGCTCCCGTGTTTACCAAAGTTCCGGTTACCTGAGTCGTAGTATTTTGCACAGTTCCAGTGTTGTTAAAATTTCCTGCGACGGTAATGGTAAGCGGAGAAGACGATGGGGCAGTGGGAGAAGAGGGTGAACTTCCTAAGGTTCCAGAATTTTGGAAATTTCCGGTAATAGAGAGGTTGTATGTTCCACCTGTTCCTTCCACAAGAGACCCTGTTTCAGTAATAGTCAGGGTGTTAATGGTTACGCTTTGGTCGAGGATAACGGGAGCAGAGATAATAATGGGAACGGTGGGGGATGGGACTACTCCATTTTTCCAGGTGGTAGGATTACTCCAGTTTCCACCGGTTACAGTGGTTTCTGCGACTTGTGGCGCATTAATGTTTTTAACAGGACTCCAGTCACCATTTACTCCACCGGTAAACACGGGGCGTACTTCCCAGTACAGTGTTTCTTTGTTTAAAAGAGTACTCGTAACATTTATGGTGTTTCCCACTACGGAAATGGGGTTTTCTGTAGTATTGGGCAGGGAAGAGGAAAGGTACTCGTAGGAAGTGGCGTTTGGAATAGATGACCAGAAAATAGAAGTATTGGAAACGCTCCAGGTTCCGGAATTTTCTATATTTCCTGTAACGCTCAGAGAAAGAAAATTTCCTCCATTTACAATTTTTCCTGCGTTACTCACATTTCCCGTAATACTCAATGTTCGCCCTATATAATAATTATCGGATTGTAGTGTCGATTCTGCGTTTACGATAACATCTCCAATAAGGGATAGATCCCTATTTATTGTGAAAGTACCTTTCTCAAAAACGATACTTTTTCCCGTATTTATTTCGCTCGAAAGATATCCTCCTCCTGAGAATCTCACTTCCGCAATATTTCCCGTAATAGCACTTTGGAGGTTTTTTGAGAGTATCAATGTTCCTCCTCCATTTATTTCTCCTCCCACTTCTAAAGAAACGATTTCTGCAGAAGCTCCAGTAAGGACATTGAGTTTTTTCCCAGCAAGAGAAAGACGATTAAAAGCGGTATTTTCTGAGAGTTCAAAATCATTCCCAAGAGATACGATTCCAGAGATACTTTCCATCCCTTTTAATATTTTCCCTGTTGATGCTCCTATGAGAGAAATATTTGCGCCCCAAGATCCGGTATTTTCTATATTACCTGTAACGCTCAGAGAAAGAAAATTTCCTCCATTTACAATTTTTCCTGCGTTATTGATATTTCCAGTAATATTGATGGTATGCCCCGCGTAATAATTATCTCCTTGAATGGTTGCATTGGAATTGACTACCACATTTCCAGTAAGGGCTGCATTACTACTTATAGTGCTTATTCCTTTCTCAAAAACGATGTCTTTGCCCGTTATATTACCATAAAATGTTAATTCGGTATTAGGAGATATGATAACTTTTGAATTAGGTGTATTGATTATTCCAGAAATGAGCCCTCCTATAACTTTTATATCTGGGATATTTCCTTGCACAGCTCCCTGTATTATTCCAATAGTAACATTCCCATTCCCATCTATTTCTCCGCTCCCTTCAAAAGAGGAAATATCGGCTTGTATTCCAGTAGGGATATTTAGTTTTTTCCCAGATAAATTGAGTCTGTTAAAAACAGTATTTTCTGAAAGTTTTAAGTCATTTCCAAGGTATATGGGACCAGAAATTTTTTCCATTCCGGTAAGGGTTCTTTCAGTAGAGGATCCGATGAGAGAAATATTCGTTCCCCAGGTTCCAGTATTTTCTATGTTACCAGTAATATTGAAAGTGAGAGGTGTTCCATTAATAATTTTCCCAGCATTATTTATATTTCCGATAATATTTATAGTATGCCCCGCGTAATAATTATCTCCTTGAATGGTTACTTCAGAATTAACTATTACATTCCCAGTAAGAGATATATCACTACTAATAGTAAAAACTCCTTGTTCAAAAACAATATTTTTCCCAGTGTTAATGGTTCCATACAAATATCCTGCAACAAGCCTTATTTCTGGAATATTTCCCGTAAGAGATCCTTGTATTCTATTTATAGTAACATTTCCATCTCCGTTTATTTCTCCACTTCCTTCAAAAGAAGTGATATCTACATGAGTTCCTGTGGTAATAAAAAGTTTTTTTCCAGATAAATTAAGTCTGTTAAAAACAGTATTTTGTGAGAGCTCTAAATCATTTCCAAGATATACGGGACCAGAAATTTTTTCCATTCCAGTAAGGGTTCTTCCCGCAGAGGATCCGATGAGAGAAATATTGGTCCCCCAGGTTCCATTATTTTCTATATTTCCAGTGATATTGACATTGAGTGGTGTTCCCCAGTTTTGGATAGTACCTGAGTTGCTCACATTTCCAGTAATATTCACGGTGTGTCCCGCGTAATAATTATCTCCTTGGATGCTTACTCCAGAATTCACGATAATATTTCCTGAAAGAGATATGTCACTGCTAATGATAAAGGTACCTTTTTCAAAAATAATTTTTTCCCCAGTATTTATTCCACCATAAAGAGAACCACCTCCGTCAAATTTTACTTCTGCAATATTTCCAGTAATAGCACTTTGGAGATTTTTTGAAAGAATTAAGGTTCCCCCTCCATTAATTTCGCCTCCTAATTCTAAAGAAACGATTTCTACAGAAATTCCTGTAGGAATATTGAGCTTTTTCCCAGCAAGAGAAAGGCGATTGAAAGAGATGTTTTCTGAGAGTTCTAAATCATTTTCAAGGGATACGAGACCAGCAATAGTGGATAATCCTTTTAGAATTTTCCCAGTAGATAATCCTCCAATATAAGCGTTTGAATTCCATGTCCCCGTATTCTCAATATTTCCACTTACTTTTAAATATAATGGGGTTCCCCAGTTTTGGATAGTACCCGCATTCTTCACATCTTCAGTAATCGTCAGAGTTCTTCCCGCATAGTAGCTATCTGACTGCAGAGTTCCGCCTGTATTCACTAATAGTCCTGATATTTTAAAATCACCTGAAACTGTTATCACCCCATTTACTTCTACTACATCTGTTTCCGTGGGTAATTTACACTCTCCGGAGATACTACAGTTTTTGCCAATATTTTCTTGCCATGTAGAGTAGCTACTCCAATTTCCTCCAGTACTTACTGTATGCATAGTAGGAATCAAAACTATTCCTGCTGGTGCACTTTTTGTTACCGTTACCGTAAATTCGCTTTCTCCTACAAATCCTCGTCCATCGCCTTGGGTCAGGTTTATCTGAAAGGTTTCATCTGCTCCACTCGTGTTTTTTGGGGGAGTAAAGGTTACGGTATTAAAATTTACCGGGTCAGATGAAGAAAAACTTCCCCCTGTAGCGTTCCAAAAGCCAAACAGTTGGTCGGTGTCTGCGTCTTTTTGAGGGGCGGTAATGGTAAGGGTTTCGGTGTCTTTTATAGTTATGGCGTTATTAGTAGGATTTGCCGGTTTTGTAGCTTTAGTCGTTTGGTTGGTTATTTGTGTGTTTTGAGGGGTAAGGGTAACGGTTTCGGGGGAATGCAAATTTTCTGGGTCATACTCTTGTTCGTAGAGGGAGCCGATGGAAACAATGGCATCATTTCGTTCAATAGTTGGAGAAGGGGCATAAAGAGAGGGGGACCATGACTGAGATCCTACCATTTGTGATAGTTGATAATTCTTCATATTCACAACGAGTCGCGCCATATCTCCTCGTGTTACCAGGTTCCCTTTCTTAAAGTCGCCATTTTGGTATCCTTTCATAATCGTATTCCCCAAAAATGGCGTTAACCGTGCATCTCCTCCAGTAGAAAGTACAGAAGTATGGGTCATCCAATAGATCGTATCATCTTCCGTAGGAGTACTTTGCGCACTTAAACTTCCTCTTTCAACTCCTGCTGCAGCCACACTGCCAGTAGCACCAAAAATAGTAGAAATGAGGTATGCCACTTCTCCTCGTTGCAGTGGTCTTTGGATCCCAAATGTTGTACTCGAATCAGGTTGTACATAGCCCTTAGAAAGAGCATCCATTACAAATGGACAATACCATCCGGCAGCATCAATATCCGTATATTGAGAATGTACTCCTGAGGTAGGATCACATTCTTGGGAGGTAATCGGATCTTTTTTTCCGGAAGCTCTGTATGCCATTTTTACCGCTTCTTCCTTTGCAATATTTTGTTCAGCCTTAAATGTCCCATCTGCATATCCATTCATAATTTGGTAATCACTGGCATGGGAAATGAAACGATTGTACCAATGCCAATCATGTGTATCCGAATATGCGGATCGACTAATAACGCCCGTATCAAAATGGTATGTGAGGGTTGCATGCTGGAAATCTTGGTTTACCGTTTTTCCATCAGTACTGATTTGTTCATTACTGGTGGGATATCCCAATGTAAAAGGTCCCTGATTGGTATAGTAGTATTTCCAAAATCCTTCCTTCATCAGGTGTGTAGAAAATGGATACTCAGGATCAAGAACAAGGGCAGTATCCCCATATCCATATTTTCCATTTCCCCACTCATTACTATTTCCGTTACATCTTCGGAGATATGTACCTCCACTAAAGGTTAATTCTCCATTACAAAAGTCCTGAATAGAGACTTTCCCCCATCCCATTTTCCATTCATGCACTTTTTCTCCTCCCACATTATCATACGGGCTTCCCAGTATACTCCCATCCTTTTTGTAAACATCAAAATATGCTTTTAAAAAGGATTTCGTATATTCATTTTTAATGGTAGGTGGAATACTGGATTCCATAGCGTCATTGAGAACGCCCACTGATGATGGAAAAACTGCGATTTCTTGATAGTTAGGAGCATTTCCATCGACATTTACAACGCACCCTTCTTTCCCATTTTCCCAATATATAATATTCCAATTTGCAGTGCCATACGGAGTTACCTCCGTTTCGTATTGATTTTTTACTACTACGCCTTTTAAATGATATGGAATAACCTCAATCCGAGCAGAATTTTGGCTGCACTTTCCATCCACTATTTCTTTAAGCCAGACTGGATTTTGTGATTCTGTAACCTGCACTACACTTCCTTCGGAAATAAAACCGTCCACAGGGCTCATATCATCAAAAATAAGTTCCACATTATCGATCCAAACTTCGGAATTTATGGAACTACTACCACCAGAAGCGATTTGAAATGCTATTCTTTGGTGATCAGTAATATTTTCTGTGGGAAGTGCAATAACAAAGCGGCTGTATCCCTGTCCCGACGGAGTATCGAGTGAAATGGATTTCACCACCTGTAAATTACTCTCTCCCATGGAAAACTCCAGAGTATTTATCGGGTCTCCTTTCTCAATATGAAGCCGAAACGCAATCGCCTTTGTTTTTGGCGGAATAGAGAAATAATTGTGAATAATTCCACGATTGGTATCATTCAGAACAAGCTTTTCTCCTTCAATTTTTGCATTTCCAGATCCTCCAAAATAATACCATCCCGGATAATCAATAGGAGTTACAGTATCCCCTGGAGATCTCCTAAAATCTCCATTCATAATTCCTTGAGCAGGGTCGGTAAACCGAAACTGAGTATCTGCTTTTTGTTCGGGAAAATCAGATGGGACGCCTTTCCCCTCAAACAGGTCTATGGCATGGTTAAATCCTCCTACAGATCGAGCCTCTCGTCCTCCTTGTCCATCGTACCACCAGGTAGGAACATCGACTGCTTCTTGATTTATTGTTCCTCTGTACCATTCATGCACCTCAGAATGACCAATACATTTGCTGTAGTCATAAATTGAGTTTCCTTGCTGATCATACCCAATAAGCTCAGCGCAACTATCATCGGCAAGCAGTCGTTCGTATGTTCCCCCTACATGTCTCCCATCGGGATCCACAATAACCTTAGACCTTCTATTATCAGTGCTGTAGTAGTTATCTGCAAATCGTGTTCCCTTCCATGAAATCACTCCGTTGTTTGGTATCGATGTATTCACATCATAGTCACTGTAAAGCTTTCCATCTAAAATACCATTGTCATGAGGGTCAAGAGTAGTGACCTGAATATTTGGGCGAGCAAGACCAGCTCTTTTTGTTTTTTCTGTGTTGGTACTGTCGGTAATCCACAATAAGCGCTCTATGGCTTCACTGTTTACCACTGTGCCTCTACTATGCCCTATAAAATGAACATTTTGGAGAGAAAAAAGCCCTCGCTCATATCCATCCATAAGTGCACCAAAAAGAGCCTCTCCAGCTGCTTCACTATATCCTGGTCCCACATCATTACTCGATTCTGCCCAATCCATTTTCAGCACGGTATGGGGAGAGAAAGGATTCCCTCCATCAGGTTCAAAGCGACTGGTAGCCGGATTAAATTTATAAATCCTTGCCTCTCCTTTTATTTTACTAAAGATGGCATCTGCCATAGGATTTATCCAGTCTGAGGGATAGTCTCCATTTGGCTGGAATCCATTGGTAATAACCACTGTATAAGGTATTGCAAAATTTGCTTTATCCAATCCCATAGCCAAAATATCCCCTCCGGTTCCGGCGGCAGAAATTCCGATTTTTTTTTCCGATTCAAGAGAGGCTCTTGAATGGATTTCTGTGTACACATCTGCAAAAACAGGAGGCGCTTCGGTTATCCCCAATGCCTGTAATTCCGGGGAGACGAGCCCATAATAGTATGAACCTTCTTCTGTTACATACACCCTTCCTAATGTATACCCCTGAACAGATTGTGTCTTCTGTATCACCTCTTCTATATAGGGAAGATTTTTAAAATAAGATGATAACGCTGTTCCATAATCCTTCGGGTTTTCTTCATCAGCTGTAAGCATAACTGTTTCAAATTTACCCCATCCTTCTCTTTCTCGGTTCAGCTCTGATATTTTTTTTGCCAGTATCCCTTCCTGAATCCAATATTCTTTTACTCCTAGCTCTTTGTTGTTTGCCCTGGTATATAAATCTTCCTTTTCTTTTTTCAGTTTTTTTGCTTCCGCCCATTTTTCCCGTACCATTTTTCTCACTTCTTCATGGGTCGGCATGGGACCATTTTTGAGGAAATAAAAAGTAAAAAGCTTATATTTGGGGGTATCGTTTAAATTATAATAGGTGGATACATCAAACAGTTCGTATTTCCCAATGTATGAATACGCCTTTATCTTCTCTTCTGCTACCAACAAAAGTTTTTTCTCAAGGGGAGAAAGGTTTAATCCATCATCTGCCAAAACCGTTCCTCCGTCACCTGGTACAGGGGTGGGAGTGGGTGTTGGCGTCACACTTCCACCACTGGATCCCGGGTCCGTGCCCGGGATGACAGAAACAGGGGGATATTGTAGGAGACCAGCCCCAAAAATATCATCTCGCCCTGCATCACCTAAATCCTTGGTATTTGCCAAAAGGTCAGATATCACAATCCCCCAGTCACTGAGTGTCCCACCATTCTTAATTCCTAATTCTTCATTCTTAATTATCCCCATTTCCCCCACCATTCCTGTTACAAACGCCGTGCTAAAACTTGTCCCATTCACGCTTTTGTATCCGCCATCTTTGTTCAGCGTTATAATGTTTTCTCCTGGTGCAACGAGAGCAATGTGAGCACCGGTGTTGGAAAAACTGGAATGCGCCAAAGATTCATTCACCGACCCTACCCCAATAACTCCGGCATACGCCGCGGGGTACATCAGCTGTGCTTTTCCGTAATTTCCTCCTGCCGCTACCAGTACTACCCCTTTACTTTGCGCATACGCTACCGCATCCCCTAAAACGGTAGACGCAAACGACGCTCCCAAAGAAAGATTTATCACCTTCGCTCCATTGTCTGCCGCATACCGGATTCCATCAGCAATGGCACTGTAGGTTCCCAGTCCGTCTGCATCTAAAACCCGTACCGGTAAAATGGTACAATTGGGACATACACTGGCAATACCTACGCTATTGTTCGTTTTGGCAGCAATAATTCCAGATATAGCCGTTCCATGCCCATTGTCGTCTTGTGGCGTGGCGTCATTTTCTACAAAATCATATCCGGCTAAAATATTCGCAGGCGCATCTTCATGGGTTAGAGAAATTCCCGTATCCAAAATGGCAACGACCATTTGCCCCCCTTGTAAGGGGGGTTGGGGGGTGGGAGAAGAGGAATTACCCCCTGCGTCCCCCTTATAAGGGGGATAAGAAATGGCCTTCATTCCCCACTCATTCACATATTCTGTATCATTCGGAATTTCTAAACTGCTGGCAATGTAATCGGGCTCTAAATTCCCCAAATCTGCTTTTTCTTCTGCTGTAAAGGTTTCTATTACCGCTTTCTCAAAATCGGCTTTAATATTTATGTTAATATCTTCAAGGACTTGTTCATGGGTTTTCCATTCGTTTTGTTGATCCAATGGCAAAAGATTTTTTGCCCCTACAAGACTGCGTCGTTCTTCTCGAAATTTCTTTATTTTTCCTTCTGTTTCCGGGGTTTTTTCTTTCTTCTCAAAATCTTTCAATTTTGTGCGGAGCTCTGTTTCTTTCTCGGTGGAAAAATTTTTATGGATTTCAAATCGCCCTTCGTGTTTTTCTGATTGCCCATCTCTGTTTTCTTGGCGTGCTTCTTTTTCTGGATTGCTTCGTTGCTCCGCTCTCGTGAGTGACGGACTTTCTTCCTCATTTGCCAGTACTATTATTCCCGGCGTTACACTGGTAAACACCAGCAGAAGTGCCATAAACACCGAAACCGTTTTTTGTACCATGCCCGTACCACAAAACCTATATTTCATAAAAAAAGAATGAAAGAATAGAAAAGTTCTCGACGGTACCTTTTTATTTTGTTTGTTTTAGTCAGTTAGCGCCTTTAGCTGCCTTACTGTCAAGCGATTTATTTTTATGGCTTCGTAGAGCGGGTTAGCAGGATATGATTTTTTTAAAATATATTCTGATGATTGAAAATTGTTCTTTTTCAGAAAGTGTATCAGACTTTACCCTTTTTCTGCTGCAATGGCACAGGCACTCAGCATATCGCCAATTTCTCCGCTGAGGAGAGCGGGAATATTGGAGAAATTCATTTTAATTCGGTGGTCTGTTACCCGATCTTGTGGAAAATTATAAGTCCTGATTTTTTCTGACCGGTCTCCCGTTCCGATTTGGGAGAGCCGTTTTTCTGATCCTTCTGTAATGCGCTTTTCTTGTTCTGCTTCTACAATGCGTGAAGCAAGAACTCGAAATGCCCGCTCTTTATTTTTATGTTGAGACCGTTCATCTTGGCAAGCCACTACCAGTCCGGTGGGAATATGTGTCAGTCGTACAGCGGAATCCGTTTTGTTAATATGCTGTCCTCCTGCTCCACTGGCACGATAAGTGTCTATTCGCACATCTTCTCTTTTAATTTCCACTTCTTCCATGTCTTCTATTTCAGGAATAATGGCAACGCTGGCAGTAGAGGTATGAATACGCCCTTGGGATTCGGTTTTTGGAATGCGTTGTACACGGTGTACTCCACTTTCAAATTTAAAATGCTTATAGGCATTTTTCCCAGATATTTCTGCGACCAATTCTTTGTATCCTCCGTTTTCTGATTCGTGTACTGAAATGATTTCGGTACTAAATCCCATATTTTCTGCATATCGAAAATACATACGAACCAATTCTGAGGCGAAGAGAGATGCTTCTTCTCCACCGGCTCCGGCGCGAATTTCCAATAAAATATTTTTGGGATCGTTGGGATCTTTGGGTGTGAGATCTTCCGTGAGCTGTGCTCCTAATATTACTATTTTAGGCTCTAATTCTTCTAGTTCCTCTTTTGCCATATCACGCATTTCTGCATCCTCTAGCATTTCTTTTGCTTCTTTTTGCGCATCCAGAAGCGCTATATACTCTTTCCCCATGAGCGCGGTTTCTTCTATTTTTGTTTTCTTTTTCCCAAGTTCTTTGAGCTGTTCTAAATCACTGGAAATTTCTGGATCCAAAAATTGGGCTTGAATAGCGTCATATTCCGCAATAATGGTGTTCAATTTGTCGAGCATAGAGGGTTGAAAAGAAAAAATGGAGAAATGAAAGTATGGTATTTTTCTACCAATTCATTCCCGTAATGGTGAATTGTAGGATAGTGGCAAATGTTACCCATAATAAATAGGGGATTTGCGCATACGCAATCCACTTCTGGAAAGGGTAAATGGCAATTATTGCCCATATTAAAGTCCCCAGGAGCAAAACAATATCTACCGCGGCCAGAATATTACTTTTGAGTCCAAATTGGATGGGTGTAAACGCAAAATTGAAAATCAAGTTAAGGGCAAAGGGGAGTGCGGTTTTAGGGAGTAATACTTTTTTCCAGGTGAGAAAAAAAACACGACCAAAAGAAAGAGCGATAACGGTATAAAGCCCTGTCCATACGGGACCGAAAAGCCATGCGGGTGGTGCCCAAGATGGTTTTAATAAAGAGGCGTACCAAGCGTATCCATTCATAGAATAGGGGAGAGAGATGACAACAATAATAACTATATCATTTTTAATATTTCTTGTGCGAGTTTTTCCGCAGCATTTTTAACCGCAAATAATGTTATTTTTTCTTCGTATACTTTTCGTTTCTCTGGAGTTTTCAGGAGAGAAAGGAGGCTATCAATATTTTTTTGCTCTTCTTTTTCTATTCCTTGTTGTTCCCATACAATCGCGGCGTGGGATTTAGAAAGCGCTCTGGCATTTGCGCGCTGGTGATCATTGGCAGCAGAGGGGAGGGGGATGAGGATCGTACACTTTTTTGCTGCCGCGAGCTCAGAAATACTTCCTGCTCCTGCCCGAGAAATAACAACATCTGCGGTATGCACTGTTTCTGCAAAATTTTCATGCAAAAAAGGAACAATGCTCAAATGTTCGTTTTGTACTCCTGATGGATGAATATAGTTTTTCCCAGAGACGAGAAGAATATTAGCCACTTCGTTTATCTGGGGTGCATTTTTTACCGTCCATTCGTTTAAAAATTGCGCGCCTTGACTTCCTCCCACCACTAAAAGCAGTGGTCTTTTTTTCTCTGTTGCAGGAAAAATGGTAAAAAAATCATCTCGTACGGGATTTCCCAAATACTCAAATTCCGTTCCGGGGAATCCGCAAAATATTTTGGTAGCAATCTTTGCTAAAATACGGTTAGAAAGTCCCATAGTACGGTCACTTTCGTGTAACAGAAGGGGAATACCAAGAATTTTTGCAGCAATTCCAAAGGGAAGTGAAACAAATCCTCCCTTGGAAAAAACGACCTGGGGATGCATTTTTTTTAAGAATTTTATAGCTTTTCCAATATTGCTAAAAAATCGAAAAAAATCTCGAATATTTTCGAGGGAAAAATATCTCCGGAGCTTTGCCACCGGGAAAGCCGTGTATAAAAACGGCGTGTGGGAGAGGATTTCTGCATCTTGTCCATTATCGGCAATAGCAAAATGAATTTCCGTGTTCGGTGCTATTTCTAACAGTTTACGAGCGACGGCTATGGCGGGAAAAAGATGCCCACCAGTTCCCCCCGCGACGAGAAGGACTTTCATGAGAAAGGGATGAAATGTGGAGAAGAACTCCCATAGATGTCAGGCTCATAAGCATGGAAGATCCTCCATAGGAAACAAATGGGAGTGTAATACCGGTAACCGGAAAAAGACCAGTAACCACAAACATATTTACGACACTTTGGGAAATAAACCATGCCGTAATCCCCGTAGCAACGAGTGCCGAAAACCGATCTGGCGCATTACTGGCAATGCGAATTCCTCGGTAGGCAATAAAAAAATAAAGAGCAATAACTACTATCATTCCTATAAATCCCATTTGTTCTGACACAGCGGCAAAAATCATGTCGCCCTGTATTTCAGGCAAAAATCCAAAACTTTGCGTTGAGTTTCCGGCTCCAAAAAGACCCCCATTCCCAATAGACAAAAACGATTGCTCAATTTGGTGCCGGGCAGCTTCGCTCGCTTTGCTGAGGTCTATAAAAGTCGCAAGACGATCCCGAACATGGCCACTAAAGATTCCCGCCAATACCAGGGAAATAATTCCCAGTCCTCCCGAATACATGAGGTGGAGAATTCTTCCTCCGGCTACAAAAAATATGGCAACGGCTATAGAGATAAGAATAATACTTCCTCCAAAGTCAGGTTGTGCCATAACGGGCAAAGCCGTAAGCGCAATAAGAATGGTAAAGGGAAAAAATCCACTTTCTAGAGTTTGTACTTCCTGCTCTTTCTTTTCCATCCAGAGCGAAAAATAAAAAATAAGTGCAAACTTCATAAATTCTACCCCCTGAAATGATACTCCAAAAATACTAATCCAGTTATTTGCACTAAATCCTTCTCCCTGAAGCGGTTTTATCAGGGTGTAAATGAGAAGAAACATTCCGATCGCGTACAAAAAAACCGAGAAAAATCTCCACCAGAGAATCGGAATAAAAAATGCGATAAAAAGTCCTCCAAACCCTGCAAAAATATTGCGTATTTGGCTGGTAAGGTAGCGGGCATTACAGTTATTTTGCTCACACCAAAATTCGGCATAGGCCCTGCCTTCTTTGGCACGACAATCGGGAGTATTGGTATCACTTTTTTTGCAAAAATCCTGAGATATGCGGCTTACCTCCTTTGCATATGAGTTAAAAACGCTCACCGAACTCATCATCCATACCCCAAAAAGAAGGAGGAGACATAGACCACCGAGCAGCCAAAAATCAAAATGCTTCCACGAAATCACGGGAAGCATTATGGAGAATTTTACGGTGGGGTGCAAACAGTTTCATCGTTAAATCCCAATAGTACAAAAATCTGCTTTGTTCTGTTGTGCTGGAGCACTGACTTCATCCCAAATTTGGCAATTTCCAGAAGGAGTAATAGTAGGAGTTGGAGCACAAGAGGAAGCTAATGTTGTATTGATGAAACAACTTCCGATTTTATTTTGGTTCCCTGCTGTATTGGAATTCGTCCAAAATTGGCAGGAACTGATTATGTTACAAGAAGGAGAAGGAGAAGAAAGAAGGGCGTATGTGTGTCCATTTATAAAAACATGAATAGGGGTCGCATTGGTATGAGTTACGGGGCCAATAAGTACTGCATATACTTTCCCATTGTAAAAAAAATGAATAGGAGAGGTAGAAAGAACAGAACTGAGAGAAATATTATAGCTGTGGTTATTGGCTTGTATTTTAAATGACGATGGGGTTTCTCCGATAGCAAGAGAAGGGACTGCGAAAGCAACCGTACAAAAAAACACGGTAAGCGTGCACCAAAAGAAAGAAAATGCCGTTGGGGTTATGGAAAAAGACTTCATCTTTTGGGGAAAGGCAGAAGGAAATGTTATTGAAGAGCAACGGTAGGATCAATCCACATCTGACCATTTACGGGATTTACAGGATTTCCGACAGGAATGATAAGACCTCCGGTAATGGTAAGATTTCCTTGGACGGTGGTATTTTTAAAATTAGTAGTTCCCAAAACTGTAAGGTTTCCATTGAGATTACTATTTCCGTCTACTTGGAGGTCTTTGGTAATATGTTCATTCCCTTGCACTGTTTCATCTTTTTTAATCGTTACTCCCGCATCTGCTATTTCTATTCCTCTATTCAGGTATTCTTCCACTTGTGTAAAAGCTGATGAAATGGAGTTCCAATTGGCAAGGGTGAGAAGTGGGGTGTCTGCAGTAACACTGAGCGGTTTATTGGTAATACTAAAAGTTGCGAATGTCGCACTCCCGAATACAACGCTTATCCCGAGTATAAACCCCAAAATAATTTTGGTACTGTTTTTTGCAAAGTCTTTTGTGTTCATAAACCAAAAAGAAAAATTTTCACAGTATTATATCCTGTTTTCCTTAAGAAATCAATGGATTTCTTTGTCTTTGAAAACTTTTTGTCAGCAGAAAAGTTCTTGACCCACAATATACAGAAAGGTAACATAGCACTCAGCACAATATATGGTGTTTTTTTATTTTTTCTTTTCCTATGTCTGATGGATTTACCGCTACCAATTCTTTTATAAAACCCATTCATAAGTCGTTTCACCGCCCCAATGTTAATGAACGAAGAATTATTAATGGATCTGACGAATCGGATGTTGTCCAGCTTTCTCCTATGAAGCATAAATTTGCTTGGGAGGCATATTTAGATGCGAATGCCAACCACTGGCTTCCAACGGAAATTTCTATGCAGCGGGATATTGAACTCTGGAAAGACCCCAACGGACTTACGCCCGACGAACGCCATGTTTTTAAACGGGTTATGGGGTTTTTTACCACAGGGGATTCGATTGTGGCCAATAACCTTGTTCTAGCCATTTATAAGCACATTACCTCTCCAGAATGCCGAATGTATCTTTTACGGCAAGCCTTTGAAGAAGCGATTCATACGCATTCCTACCAATATATTGTAGAATCTTTAGAACTGGATGAAGGAGAAATTTTTAATATGTATCGAGAAGTAGATTCTATTATGAACAAGGATAATATGCTTCTCAAATTTTCTACGGGGATTTTAGATCCACACTTTTCTACCAAAACAGAGGCAGGTGCAAAACAGTTTTTAGAAAACATGATTGGATTTTATGTGATCTGTGAAGGACTGTTCTTTTATACCTCTTTTGCGGTTATTCTCTCTTTTCAGCGCCAAAATAAACTGGTGGGTGCGGCAGAACAAATCCAATATATTATGCGGGATGAATCCATGCATATGAATTTTGGAATTGATATGATTAATACCATTAAAGAAGAAAACCCAGAACTGTGGACCGAAGAGTTGATGACTAAAACTTATGCAGCAGTAGATAAAGCGGTAAAACTAGAAGTAGAATTTGCGCATGATTGCTTTCCGAAAGGAATTTTAGGTATTAATTCCGACTTATTTACCGACTATATGCAGCACATTGCCGGAAGACGATTAGAACGCATTGGGCTTACCGATGTTTACAAAAAAGAAAATCCATTCCCTTGGATGAGTGAAGCCATTGATATTTCAAAAGAAAAAAACTTTTTTGAAACACGCGTTACCGAATACCAAACAGGAGGAACATTAGATTGGTAAGTTCTTCTGCAAAAGCCCCCCCTTTTATAAGGGGGGGGTAAAAGCAATTTTTCAAAGAGAGCTCATCTGTAAAATAGAAGCACTGATGACATTATCACTTTTGATTTTAAAATTACGATACAAATAAAGAATCACTATTTATTTTTTTAACAGGGGACTAGTGAAAAGAGATATAAGAAAAACTTTGCACAATATATCTTGTGCAAAGTTTTGTAGTGCAAAATAAAAGGTGTTCTTGAATACTTATGGAACAAACAACAGTCGGTGTTTATTTTTGGGATTTATCCCGGAAAAGGGGGATTTTTGCTTCAGAACCAGAAGAAATACTATTCCAGTTTATATTATCAGAGGGGGTAGAAGTTTCTTGGTTTGGAATGGTAATAATATTACCTATTGGAGCGTTTGAGAGACTTTTAATATCTATGGTAGTTTCGGATCCTGTTTTTTTTGCTTTAGAAACATTGTAACAATTAGTCCCACACGCAGAGTTCTCATCCACCTCATATCCCATCTGGTGTCCAGAAATATCATAGAGGGCATATTCCATACCTCGTTCTGCTGCAAAATATGAATTATTTCCTTTTTCTACCTGTGATCCCACCACTCTACTTTCTCGTACCACGGTCATTGCGCCCGCTGACATCAGTAAAAAAGCACTAACCATTGCAAGAGACATCGCAACTACCGTTCCCTTTTTAGGATTTTTAAATGCCGAAAAAAAGAGTTTTACAGAAGTATACATATTTTGGAATGGAGAATATCAATTTTTTTGAAATTTCTAGGAGTTCAATCCTTCTTTGAATCTGAAGAGGATCTGTTTTGTTTTTCTAAAATCTTCTTCCATTCTACCATTTTTTTAATTTCTTGGAAAGGTTACATTATTAAATACTCGTGAAGCTGCCGTTGTTTGGAGCTTTAATTCCGGATTATTTCCTATAGTTTTTTTGGCTTCATCATCTGACAGTTTTACCTTTAAAGTAATGATCACATTGGGTTGGATATGCGGATTAACCCAGACGCCATTGATAGGTTTTGCAGATTCTGCATACGCTTTTCGAGGATCATCTTTCGGAGTAATAAAAAAATCGAGTTGTGTAACATTTAATTTTGCAGGAGAAATAGGCACAAAATTAGCAAAATCAGTATCATTCTGCCATTCCCTATTCCTGAGTATCATTTTTTTCATTTTTACTATTCCTCTCGCCGTTCCTGCCTCTTTCTCCAGTCGGATAATCGTTTTACACAAAGTATTCACCGTTGCATCTTTACATTCTGATAAAAGGTAGAGCTCTTTTTGATTATAATTATTAAGGGCAGAAGACTCCTCATTGTCATTTTTACACCGATCATCAGAAGTAGCAGGGGAGGATAAATTATCAATTCCGACACAGATGCTTCCATTATCCACGATATTTTCCGTTTTATCTGCATGGGTATCAAAATATCCCATTTCTTTATCCTTATTCCTATCGGCCTTATTCCAAGAAAAGTCTGTCGGATGCTCAATAATATTATTGATATATTTCCCATTTAATTGGGCATTATACTCTGGAACCCTATAAAACCGCATTTCGTATTCTCCAGGATGTACTCCATACGAAGTAATGTTGGGAGGAGTAGCTGCATCTGTAACATTAGAATTAGTGTAATATTGCTTTTCAAAATACTCATAATAATCAATGGTATTCACCCGTACTTCTCGTACAATGCGTTCCATTAAAATACGCGTTTCATCAGATATTTCATCCTGTGCGAGAATTTTTTGGCGAGCATTATAAAAACTAAACACACTCGCCAGAGACATACCCATCATAAGGGTAAATACGGTGGCCCCCACCATAAGTTCCACAAGGCTCATTCCTGGCCGTTTTTTTTGAGTGAAAAAATTATTCATACCAATTCGTGCGACTAAAGTAATCGGTAAGTTCCGTTTCTAAGCTAATAGATTCCATTTTTCCACTGGCTCCTTTAAACCAGACTTTACTTTCCACAGTTATTTGGTTATCCAGAGCTTTTGCGTTCTTTCCTAACACATTACTGGCATCTATAACATCAGTGGGAAGCGGAACAAAACCATCTCCCTTTATATTTACCGGATAGCGAATAAATATTTCCCGAAAAAAGTCTGTGCGATCATTATCATGCTTTTCCTCTGGCTGAATACCCGGGGTTCCATTTGTTTCTTTCTCATAATATGTTTTATGAGTATACAAACCAGTATTGCCATCAATATACAGGCGAGACATATTTTGACTTCCATCTCCATCAAGAAGTGTTTTTATCAGATCAACCGAATTCTTTCTGATATCCCAACCACCTCCTGCGCTACAGGTATTATCGCTGGTAAGAGCTTCTCCATTTGGCAGTCCTAAATTGCCCGTATCACAAGTTCTCACTGTGGTTACAGTTGTTCCATCATCTTTAAAGACAAAAAAGTTTTCTACCAGCATCCACTGAAAAGTCTTGGGATCAAAAAGTGCCACATAGCTTTTTACTTTTGTTTTTGTTCCATCCGGATTATTGGCAAGTCCAATGGGATGAATGTTTTGACCACTATTACTAGTGTCCTCCATACAACCGTAATAAGTTTTACCATCAGATCCTGTCCATTCTTCATCAGTTTCATTCATATCCGTATCCTGATTCCTATTTGCCCAATAATTCCAGCAAATTCGGGCACTTTCTCCGTATCTCAGCCAATTAGTATCCCTCATAATGCGAACCGCCTCTATACCCTCACGGGCAAGGTTAAGGGCTACAATTTTATTTTTGTTGATAGAGTTTTGCTGGATTGAATTACTAATAATTGTGGCACTGGCAGTAATACCAATGGATAAAATAAAAAGCGATACCATGACATCCGCAAGAAGCGCACCAGAAGCACTCTTTTTTTTTCGCCGGAAAGAAAAATCAAAGAAAAAAATATTCATTCTTTAGGGAGTGGTAGGGGTTGCAGACGGAAATATTTGCTGTCGTTCAAAAAATCCAGAAATACGGTTAAACGAAATAGTTTCAATAAGAATCCCGGGATAACTGACGGTGAGGGTCATATCTTTATATTCTGAAGCATCAGTGCCATCGGCATATATTTTTGAACTCCCATTGGGTGGAAAAAAGAGAATATTTATCTTCTCCTTCGGCACCGAATCTACTATTCCCGAAAAAGTAATATTCGGATTCGTAACGGTCATATCCTTTATCTTCTCTGTTGTTCCTACTCCTTCATCATACACGCCATTTTTATTAAGATCCGCAAATACGGTAAAAATTTTTTTATCATTTGCTAACTCCATAGAAATTCCATATCCCCCTTCTGGAACACTATTATTTACTGTCGCACTCGAAAGGGCAGATGCTCGTGCTGATTGAAAAAGAGTCAGGAGATTGACCATTTCACTCCGAAGTTCTTCTCTCTGTTTCGGTCTCCCGTCATAGGAGTTCATAATCATCGGCATCACAATGGCAAACACCGAAAGGGTTACCAAGAGCTCCACTAGGGTATAGCCTTGAGATATGTATTTTTTTTGCATTATTCGTGGAAAGGATATATTCCCAATCGGAGAGAATACTACTAAAAAAGTATGAAAAACTCAACTTTTGAGAAAATTCTATTATGAGACTAAAATTTTTACATCCGCACAAATCGCACGATCATCCGTTACAAAAATAGGGTTCATATCCACAGAAACAATATCCGGAAAATCCTCTGCCATGTATGCAATGCGTTGCATAGTTTTTTGAATGGCAGAAACGGCTTTTGGAGATTCTCCTCGCACCCCCAAAATAATTTTTCCAATTTTAGTGCGACGAATCATTCCCGGGATGTCAATATCGGGTAAAATTTCCAATGTCGTATCCTGAAAAACCTCCGTATATACTCCCCCACCTCCAAACAAAAGAATTTTTCCAAAAGTGCTGTCGGTGTGGATTCCTACAATCACTTCCGCTCCTTTCGGAATTTGTTCTTGAATAAGAATTTTTGCTTCTGGAATACTGAGATTAATAATGGCTTTTGCAAGACTTTCCCAAGCTTCTTCAAACAACTCTGTATCTGAAATATCTAAAAACACGCCCCTCATTTCTGTTTTATGCAAAGCGGAGGGAGCAGAGAGTTTTACGACCACTTTTTGATCCGGAAAAAATGATTGGGCAAATACCTTTGCTTTTTCTTTTTCTGTCACCGGAAATGCGTAAGAAAGCGGAGTATCTAATTCATATTCTCGTAAAAACTCTTCTGTTGCTGCGGCGGAAAGACTTTTTTCACCCTTTTCTTTTGCTTCCTCTAAAAGTGTTTGCAGTGCAGATTGGGAAGGAGGAAAAAAATCTCTCACCAATGGTTTTCGGTGCATTTGAGTAGTTCTGTTTGCCAAAAGTGCCATGGTTCTAATGGCCTCCACAGAAAATCGAAATGCGGGGGTTCTTCGATCTCTTAAAATGTTAATTCCCTTTCGTACTTTTGTCCCTCCCACAAAGCTGGCAATAATATTTTCATCCGTTTTTTGGAACCAATCGGCAATACAATCCGCTGTTTTTTCAATTTCAGTGGTGCGTTGCGGTGTTAAAAGAACCAACATTTGATCCACTTCATCAGAATCGGAAAGGATTTGAAGAGCTGTGTTATAGCGGTCTGTGCGGGCATCTCCAATAATATCAATGGGGTTTTTAATATTTGCCTCTGCCGGAAGGGCTGCCTTTAATTTTGCCAACAGTTCTGGAGAAAAATTAACGAGCTCTAAATGATTATCTTCCGTCAAATCAGAGGCTTCTACGCCTACTCCTCCCGCATTTGTAATAATTCCTAGTCGTCTCCCAAATTTCTTTCCTGGCGCAAACGAGAGCACTTTGATAACCCCAAACATTTCTCGCATGGAAAACACTTGAATCGCTCCCGCTTTTTTATACGCCGCTTCCAAAACTCGTGCATTAGGAGCAAGGCTACCCGTGTGGGATGCGCTGGCTTCCATGGCTTTTGCAGATCTCCCGGGTTGTAAAATAACCACCGGTTTTTTATTAGAAATTTTTTCAATGAGCTCTATAAAGCGTTTCCCGTTGTGGAGAGATTCCAAATAAAACGCAAAAATCTCCACTTTCGGATCATGTGCTAAATATTCTAACACTTGGTCTTCCGAAATTCCGGCTTTGTTTCCGAGCGATAAGAAGTGGGAGAATCCAATCCCCTTTTCCATTGCCCAGTCGAGTACCGCGGTACAAAAGGCACCCGATTGAGAAACAAAGCAGATATTCCCCTCTTTTGGGAATCCGTCTGAAAAACTGGCATTGAGTTTGGCGTATGGAAAAATAGCTCCCAAACAATTGGGTCCCAAAAGGTTTATTCCGTGTTCATGGCAGAGATTGGAAATCTCATGCTCCAATTCTGTGTTACCCACTTCGCCAAATCCGGCAGAAATGAGGATGATACTTTTTGTTTTATTGACTATAGCATCCTGCACCACGGCTTTTGTAAACGGAGCAGGAACCACAATAACCGCTAAGTCAAAAGCCTCTTTTTCATCAGAAAGAGCAGAAAGAAAAGGAACGCCAAAAAGTGTTTCTCCGGAGTGCTTGGGGTTAACCCCTCTTACACGCCCAGGAAATTGGGCATCCAAAATATTTTGCAAAATAATGCTCCCGAGTTTATCGGGGTTTTCAGACGCGCCTACCACGGCAACGGATTGAGGAGCAAAGAAAGAAGAAAGAGACATAGAAAAAAGAAAATTTTTAAAAGAATTATACCATTTTTTTACTGCTTCACAAAACCTCTTCGAAAAACAAAATATCATCTGGATCGATAATATCTCCGGCTTCGGGAACTTCAATGGTCCATTTTTTTTCTGTTTTTGCCCGTAACCGTTTGGCAAATGCAAAACTTTGAGCGGGTTCTCCATGAACCACAAAAACATTTTTTACACCCGTAATGCGGTCTAAAAATGCATCTAACTCGTCTGCTCCGGCGTGTCCGGAATATCCGTTTAAAACTTTTACATCTGCTCGAAGTTTGATGTATTCGTCAAAAATTTTAATCACCGGTCTTCGTTCTACAATACGGCGCCCTAAAGTATATTCGGCTTGGTACCCAATAATAAGAATGGTATTTTTGGGATTAGAAGCCTCATTTAGAAGATGATGACGGATTCGTCCCCCTTCACACATTCCGCTGGCAGAAATAATAATGGCGGGTCCTACGACATCTTTAATGGCTTTAGATTCGTCTACAGTTCGCGTATATTTGAGCTGTTCAAAAAAGAGAATCGCCTCTCCATGAGAGAGAAAATCATCATACGATTCTTGGTCACAACACTCCTTGTGCTTGATATAGAGGTCCGTCACATTCGTCGCTAATGGAGAATCCACAAAAATGGGCATTTTTGGAATGCGATTCTCTTTTTCCAAAATATGGAGATCATAAATAATTTCTTGGGTGCGTTGGAGTGAAAACGCCGGAATAATAATTTTTCCACCTTTGGCAGCCGTATCGGTAATAATCTTTTCCAATTCAGTACGGAGTTCTGATACGGCTTCGTGTTTTCTATCTCCATAAGTCGATTCGGTAATAATAATTTCTGCCGATTCGGGTGTTTCTGGATCTTTGAGAATATTTTTTTGAATTCTTCCAATATCTCCCGTAAAGAGAAATGATCTCTTTTTCCCCTTCTCTTCAAAGGTGATGTACACCGACGAGGAACCTAAAATATGCCCCGCATCATAAAACTCTACGGTAATTCCTGGCAATACCTCAAATGGAGTACGATACGGTTTCCCCGTGAGGAGCGGCGTCACCGCCTCTGCATCTTTCATGGTATACAGGGGATCGTTTGGGACTTTAAGATTTTTACAATGGCGACCCACAAATTTTTCGTCCTGCTCCTGAATATGTGCCGAATCAGCAAGCATAAGAGGAAGAATATCTGCTGTTGCTTCGGTACAAAAAATTCTGCCGTGATATCCCTTTTTTACGAGCGTCGGAAGATTTCCACAATGGTCCAAATGCGCATGGGAAAGAACCATGGCGTCAATGATTTGCGGATCAAACGGGAATGCCTTGTTTTTTTCATACGCCTCTTGGCGTTTTCCCTGAAAAAGTCCGCAATCTAAAAGGATAAACTTTCCGTTTATTTCCAGTAAATGTTTAGACCCGGTAACCTCATGCGCAGCGCCAGAAAAATGGATTTTCATAAAAAAGAAGAAAAAATTTCCTTCTATTATACGCTTTTCAAGAGCAAAAAAACAGGGCTTTTTATGCGATGGTTAAAATTTCCCCACATTCTTTCCCCACAACAATGGTGTGCTCAAAATGTCCTGATAAAGATGCATCTTTTGAAAAAATACTCCATTTATCAGCAGCGGTATAAATGGATTTTTTGCCCATATTCGCAATGGGTTCAATCGCCAAAGTCATTCCCTCCCGTAACACCATTCCGGTTCCTTTTTTCCCAAAATTATAAATATGTGGCTCTTCGTGCACTGCTCGACCAATACCATGCCCACCCAATTCTTCTACCACACTGTAACCAGCTTTGGTAATCATATCTCCAATGGTTCCGCTAATATCTCCCAGTCTCATACCGTCTTTTGCAACGGCAATAGCAGCATAAAGAGATTCTTGAACCGTCTCTAAAAACTTTTGGGTTTTCTTGGGAATTTCTCCCACTACAAAAGTATATGCCGAATCGGTACAAAGCCCGTCCAGCTCTACTCCAAAATCGAGTCCAATAATATCCCCATTTTTCAGAGGGATATCACTGGGGATTCCGTGCACGACAGCGCTATTAACGCTGGTACACATTGCTCCAGGGAAACCCATATATCCATAAAAAGCGGGCTTAACCGCATATTGACGGCAAAGTTCGTGCGCCATTTGATCCAACATTTTTGGAGTAACGCCCTCTGTACAGGCTTTTCCAACAGTATGGAGAATAGTATACAAAATAGCACCCCCTTTGCGCATAGATTCTACTTCTGCTGCAGTTTTGGGAACCGGAGGATTTTTTTTAGAACTCATAAAAACACACAAAGGTTTATTATTTTTTTCCGTCTTGAATAGCACCCAGGCTTTCAGCAAAGGCTTCGTATTCTTCAATATTATACATATCCAGCTCAAATCCGGTTAACTCGCTGGCAAGACGGATATTTTGCCCTCTTTTTCCAATCGCCATTGCTCGTTCTTCTTCATCAACAAATACCGCGGCTCGTTTTTTAATGCGTTTTCCGCTCTCCTCATCAATAAATTCTTCGTCGGTAATAATGACCACATTCGCCACTTTTGCGGGTTGCAACGCTCGCGCAATGATAGAAGCCATATTATCATCCCATTCAATCACATCCACGCGTTCTCCGCTTAGCTCATCCATAATGGGATGGATTCTCGATCCCCGTTGCCCGATACAGGTTCCCACAGGATCTACCTTTTTATCTAATGCGCGCACCGCCACTTTTGATCGCACTCCGGCATCCCGAGAAATAGCGACAATTTCCACTTCTCCATGCGCAATTTCTGGAATTTCTTCTTCCATGAGCTTCTCAATAAGTTTGGTGTTGGTCCGAGAAACAAGAAGTTGTGGTCCTTTTGCAGAGCTTCCCACGCGTTCGAGATACAAACGCATTCGTCGCCCTGGAAAATATTTTTCTCCAGGAACGCGTTGTCGTTCTCCTAGTAACACCGTTGTTTTTTCAATATCTACAAAAATATGATTCCCCTCTACACGGTTAACACTTCCGGTTACCAACTGCCCTTCTCTATCTTTAAACCGCTGAAACAGAGAAATGCGTTCTGCCTCTTGAACTTTTTGCAAAATAACTTGTTTTGCACTTTGTGCTGCAATGCGTCCGTATCCACTGGGGGTAACATCAATGTACACTTCATCCCCTAATTCCACTTCTGGATTTACCTGTTTTGCTTCCTCAAGAGAAACCTCCACTTTTTCATCCACTACATCATCGTCCTCCACTACTTCTTTTAAGAGATAAATGCGTGCCAATTCAGGAGCATCTTCTTGCAGTTCTACCCGAACTTCCATGTCTCTACTTCCGTAATCTTTTTTATAGGCTGCTGCGATGGCGGATTCTACCGCTTCCATCACGAGTTCTTTTTCGATATTTTTTTCACTACAGAGCTGGCGAAGCGCCGCAATAAATTGTTGGTTCTGCATAAAACGGGGACTATAAAAAAAAGAAAATCCGGCTTTTAACCAGATCAGGCCAAAAAATACCAAGAACGGAGAGGAAATGCAAGAGTTTCTTCTTTCAATAACCCTCTCCTAGATTTTAATTCGAAGTGCAACAGAGTGAATTAAAATGAGGAGGAGTTTCAATTCGAATTGAACAGGGGAAATGAGTAGCAAAGACTTGAGCAGGGGT